>ULYM01012769.1_pt1 | contig 12876 bp, 4 predicted proteins | sample 1962141 | NCBI WGS metagenome assembly ULYM01 (sample SAMEA4835862, study PRJEB28245) | human gut metagenome | biome: gut microbiome; material: fecal sample | place: Denmark | collected 2008
TTGCCGGACACGCATCCAACTCCATCTCGGCAGCAATGGGTATGGCGGTGGCTTCTGCCCTGAAACACGAAGACCGGCATGTGATTGCCGTGATTGGCGATGGAGCCATGACGGGCGGCCTTGCTTTCGAAGGATTGAATAATGCGTCGGTCAATCCCAACAACCTCTTGATTATTCTCAACGATAATAATATGGCCATCGACCACAGTGTGGGTGGATTGAGTCAATATCTGGTGGATATTACCACCAGTCAAGCATACAATAAGATGCGTTATGATGTTTATCGCGGCCTAAAGAAGATCAAACTGATCGACGATGACCGACGAGACAACATTCTCCGCTTCAACAATAGTCTGAAAGCCCTGCTAACCCAACAACACAATCTGTTCGAAGGTTTTAGTATCCGCTACTTCGGTCCGGTAGACGGACACGACGTAGGTTATCTGATCAAACTGCTGAACGACATCAAGGATATGCAGGGACCGAAACTACTTCATATCAAGACGAAGAAGGGAAAAGGTTTCAAGCCGGCTGAGGAGTCAGCTACCGAATGGCACGCTCCGGGCCGTTTCAACAAGGAAACAGGTGAGCGTATCATCGTCCATAAACTGAATGAGCCTCAGCTCTATCAGGATGTCTTCGGGCATACACTGGTAGAACTGGCTGAAAAGGATGAACGGATCGTAGGCATCACACCTGCCATGCCGACCGGTTGTTCCATGACATACCTGATGAAAGAGTTCCCCGACCGGGCTTTTGATGTCGGTATTGCCGAAGGACATGCCGTGACCTTCTCTGCCGGACTGGCTAAAGAAGGAATGATTCCTTTCTGTAATGTCTATTCGTCTTTCATGCAGCGGGCTTACGACATGGTAATTCATGATGTGGCTCTTCAGAAGTTACATCTGATCTTATGTCTGGATCGTGCCGGATTGGTGGGAGAAGACGGAGCGACACATCATGGAGTATTCGACCTGGCCTATTTGCGTCCGATACCGAATCTGGTGATTTCTTCCCCACTCAATGAATGGGATCTGCGTAATCTGATGTACACCGGATACAAAATATCCGACGGTCCGTTTGTGATCCGTTATCCACGAGGTAAAGGGGAAAAGAGCGACTGGCGGAATGAGATGCAAATCCTTCCCATCGGAAAAGGAAGGAAACTACGCGAAGGTAATGATATCGCCGTTCTGTCCCTGGGTCCGATTGGTAACGAAGCAATGAAAGCAATCGACCAGGTTGAACAGGAAGGTATTTCAGTGGCCCATTACGATATGATCTACCTGAAACCTCTGGATGAGGCTTTGCTTCATGAAGTAGGACGTAAGTTCAAACGCATCATCACCATCGAGAATGGCGTGATTGCCGGTGGTTTGGGTAGCGCAGTACTCGAATTCATGGCCGACCACGGTTACACACCTTTCGTAAAACGAATCGGTGTGCCCGATCAATTCATAGAACACGGCTCTATACCGGAGCTATACAAATTATGTGGCATGGATGCAGACAGCATTGCCGGAATCATCCGACAGTTGCATGCGCCATCCGACCAATGAAAACAACAACCCAATACAGACAGAGTGAAGTATGAAAATAGTCATAGCAGGAGCCGGTGAGGTGGGAACCCACTTGGCGAAAATGTTATCACAAGAAAACCAGGATATCGTACTGATGGATCCAAAGGAAGAACGCCTCAGCACGATGAGTTCGACGTTGGAGCTCCTTCCGGTTGTAGGCAATCCTACTTCCCTGAAAGACCTGGAAGAAGTAGGAATCCGTAAGACAGACTTGTTTGTAAGCGTCACACCCGAAGAGACTACTAACATCGCTGCTTGTATTCTGGCTCATAGCCTAGGTGCTCACAAGACATTCGCCCGTATCAATAACTACGAATACTTGCAACCCAAGAATAAAGAGCTCTTTGAGAAATTAGGAATCAACTCGATGATCTATCCGGAAATGCTGGCAGCTCGCGAAATAGTCACGGCAGTCAAGCGTCCGTGGGCACGCCAATACTGGGAACTTTTCGGTGGAGCTTTGATTCTGATTGGTGTGAAAGTACGCGACAATGCACCGATTGTCAACAAAATGCTCTCGGAGTTGCTGATGGAACAGAAATTCTATCACGTTGTAGCTATTAAGCGAAAGAACGAAACCATTATTCCCCGTGGTAACGACCATATCGAATCAGGAGACCTGCTCTTCTTCACGACAACACGAAACTATATTGAAGATGTACGCTTGCTTGCCGGGAAAAAGAATCCGGAAGTTAAGAAAGTAATCATTATGGGAGGTAGCCGTATTGCCTTACGTGCCTGCCAATACCTGCCTAATAATATCCGGGTGAAAGTGATTGAAATGAACAAGGAAAAGAGTTATCGGATTGCCGAGGCAGTTCCTGGTAATGTATTAATCATCAATGGAGACGGACGCGATATGGATCTATTGATGCACGAAGGCATCCAGGATGCACAGGCATTCATCGCTCTGACGGAAAATTCCAGCACCAATATATTGGCTTGTCTGGCTGCCAAGCGATTCGGGGTTTACCGGACGGTAGCCAAGATTGAGAACATTGACTATATTCCGCTGGCAGAAAGCATGGATATCGGATCGGTCATCAACAAGAAGCTGATTGCAGCCAGTCATATTTATCAATTCCTATTGGATGCAGACGTTTCAAATGTCAAGTGTCTGACCTTTGCCAATGCCGACGTGGCCGAACTGGTTGCCCGACCAGACTCTAAGATTACCAAGAAGATCGTACGCGATCTGCGCTTACCTCGCGATATGACTTTGGGAGGACTGATCCGAAATGGTAAACCGATGATGATCGATGGTGATACACAAATCCAAGCCTACGACCATGTAGTCGTTTTCTGCCTGGATACGGCCATGCGTAAACTAGAAGATTACTTTAACTGATCGAAAAACCTTCGCTTATGCTGAATGTACGTTTCATATTCAAAATGCTCGGGCTGATGTTCATCCTTGAGACCTTATTCATGCTGATGGCATTGGCTGTTGCATTCATCTACCAAGGAAACGATGTCGAACCTTTGGCCCTTTCAAGTGGTATTCTGTTCGGATTCGGAGTCCTCTTTTATCTGATCGGGATACGAGCTAACGAACATTCTGCCGGACGGCGGGAAGGTATGCTTATCGTCACGCTGACCTGGACACTACTTTCCCTTTTCGGAATGCTGCCATTCTACTTAGGCGGTTATGTCAACAGTATTGCCGATGCCTACTTTGAAACCATGTCCGGCTTCACAACAACAGGATCCACCATCCTGACGGATATTGAAGCCTTACCGAAAGGTGTATTATTCTGGCGCAGTCTGACGCAATGGCAAGGTGGTATGGGTATTATTGTCTTTACCGTTGCCCTCATGCCGATTTTCGGTGGTGGAGCCAGTCAGATGTTCGATGCAGAGACTCCGGGAATCACCCACGACCGTTTCCGTCCACGAATCACCCAGGTTGCCAAACGGTTATGGGGAATTTATCTGTTCATTACGCTCTTATTAACCGGCTTACTATGGATCGGTCCGATGAACTTATACGATGCTGTAAACCATGCCATGACCTGTATGGCAACCGGAGGATATTCTACCAAGAATGCCAGTATTGCTTATTGGGATTCGGCTTACATTGAATACGTTATCTCCATCTTTATGTGTATCGGATCAACCAACATGACTTTGATTTACTTCTTCATGAACGGCAGATTCGGGAAATTATTGAAAGATGAAGAAACCCGCTGGTTCTATTCCATTGTAGCAATCTCGACCATGATTGTTATGGCCTGGGTTTATTTCAAAGGTATTATTACGGATCCGGAAGAGGCATTTCGGGAATCACTCTTCCAAGTGACAACCTTGATTTCAACCTGCGGATATGCAACCGTTGATTTCATACCTTGGGGACCGTTCTTCTGGATGATAGCCTTGATGTTAATGGTTGTCTGTGGTTGTGCCGGTTCTACCTGTGGTGGATTCAAGACAGGACGAGTGGTTATTCTGGCCAAAAATGTGGTGAATGCCTTTAAGAAGCAAACTCACCCACATGCGGTTCTTCCAGTTCGTGTAAATGGACATGTGGTCTCGACCGACATTGTCAATCGGGTACTTGCATTTGCTTTCATTTACATCACTTTGATTTTCGCCACGGCTTTCTTCCTGATGCTGGACGGAACAGGTTTTGAAGAAGCTGTGGGTACTGCTACTTCGGCAGTCAGCAATACCGGACCAGGTCTTGGCATTTACGGACCTGTCGGAAACTTCTCCAGTTACTCTGATTTAAGTAAATGGGTCTTGTCGTTTGTTATGATGACCGGACGTCTGGAAATATTCACCGTACTGACTATTCTGTTACCTGGATTCTGGAAACAATAAGAGATCTGGAATCCGGAAAGAAGATTTGATCAGCTACAAAATAAACGAGAATCGACCATGAAATTCGAGGGTTTCGAAATCGATTCTCGTTTATTTTGAAACAGACAGGAAAACAACTGATTTTTTTTGATATAAGATATACGTTTTGAACGATTCTTCCGTTATACAATATACGATAGAATCAGAAACATAACCGTTGCTCGTCCTTATCTTTGCAAATATGATCAGCAAAACGGATCAACCGGATCAAGGGAATACGAGCGAAAGAATAAACAGGGAAATAAAGAATGATTGACTATATAAAAGGCGAAATCGCCGATCTGGCTCCAGCCCGCATGTTGATGGAATGTTATGGTATTGGTTACGAGATAAATATATCATTAACCACCTTTACGGCCTATCAAGGGAAAAAGGAAGGAAAAATCTATGTATATGAAGTAATCCGTGAAGATGCCCATCTGCTGTATGGCTTTGCTACGGTTCTTGAACGGGAATTATTCCTGTTACTTACGTCTGTTTCGGGTGTAGGTCCGAATACTGCACGTATGATCTTATCTTCCTTCCAGCCTACCGAACTGGTTCAAGTCATTGCATCAAAAGATGAAACAGCCCTTACTTCTGTCAAAGGAATCGGGCTAAAAACCGCCCAACGCATTCTGGTAGATCTGAAGAACAAAGTAAAATCAATGGAGGCTTTGGCTCCGGCTCCTTCGCAAAATACAAAGATCATGGCTCACACCGAAGTAGCCGAAGAAGCCGTTGCTGCCCTAGTTATGTTAGGATTCCAGAAAGCAGCATCTCAGAAAGTGGTTACGTCAATTCTAAAAAATGAGCCGGCCTTGCCTGTTGAACAGGTTATCAAACTGGCACTTAAAATGCTTTAATGAAACGGAATAACAAATATATTATATTGATTTGTTCGTTCATCCTGATAAGTAGCTTATGGGCATTGAACGCAGATTTCCTGGAATCGTCCCGATTCTTGCCGGAGTTTGAGCTGGAAGCTCCTGCCCCACAAGAACCGGATACGATACCTCCACGGTTTCCTGTTTCCAAAACAACAACAGAAGAATACGAAGATTTGCTGAAAAAGTCGCCTGCAGACCTGAAAGATCCGGAAAATATCAAGACGACCATCGAGTATGATATCAAGACAGGGGCTTATATTGTCCGGACCAAACTGGGCGATATGGAACTGGGTACTCCCATGACGTTAACGCCCGAAGAGTATCAAGACTATAGCATGCAGCAATCTTTGCAATCATACTTCCGTGAGAAAAATGCTGAAGAGTTCGAGAAGGAAGTCAACAAGAAGTTTAATATCACCGACATGCAGTTCGATTTGGGACCAGCCGAACGCATCTTCGGTAAAGGAGGTGTACGGGTAAAGACACAAGGTTCCGCCCAATTATCAATTGGATTGAAAACCAACAAGACGGACAACCCTTCACTCCCGATCCGTTCACGAAAGCAAACATCATTCAATTTCGACGAAGATGTACAGCTGAATGTTCAGGCATCCGTCGGTAGCAAGGTGAATTTCGGTATGAACTATAATACCGAAACCTCTTTCGACTTTGACTCCAAGCAGTTAAAACTGGCTTATACGGGAGAAGAAGACGAGATTATCAAGTCGATCGAAGCCGGAAACGTCAGTATGACGACCAGTAATTCGCTGATCAATGGTGGAGCAGCGCTGTTCGGTATGAAAGCAGATCTGCAATTCGGTAAGTTGCGTGTCAACGCCTTACTCGCCCAACAGGAATCTGAATCCAAGACAGTCAATTCCAAAGGTGGCGTACAAACCAAACCGTTTGAAATCACAATCGATAGCTATGATGAGAATCGTCACTTCTTCATTGCCCAATATTTCCGTGACCGGTATGATCAGGCATTGGAGAAATTACCACGTGTCAATTCTGCCGTTACCATCAATCGTGTGGAAGTCTGGATTACCAATAAGCAAGGGAATTACGACCAGGCCCGTAATATCGTAGCCTTCTCCGACTTGGGTGAGAATAAACACATCAGTAATCCTCAATTTTCTCCACAAGGAAGTTCCGAATTGCCTAACAACGAATCCAATAATTTATACCAGACTATCGTAAACAATTATCCGAATGCCCGCGAGATCAGTAAAGTAACCCAAACATTAAACGGAATATTGGAAAGCGGGCGGGATTACGAAAAGATAGAAAGTGCCCGGTTATTGAATGAGTCTGAATATACCATCAATAAACAACTCGGATACATTTCATTGAATACCCAATTGCAGCCGGATGATGTTTTGGCAATCGCCTACGAATATACCAGCGGCGGAAAAGTATATCAGGTGGGTGAATTTTCGAGTGACAATACGAACAATACAACAACCTGTCTGTATCTGAAACTGTTGAAAGGTTCCAATATGTCACCTAAAATGCCTTTCTGGGACTTGATGATGAAAAACGTTTATTCGCTGAATGCTTATTCCGTACAGAAAGAGAAGTTCCAGTTAAACATCTTATATCAGAACGATACCGTAGGTACTGCCGTCAATTATATATCAGAAGGAGCTATCAAAGATCAGATCTTGCTGAAAGTAATGAATCTGGACCGCTTGAACTCTCAGGAAGAAGCCTATTCGGATGGTTTCTTCGACTTTGTAGACGGTTATACCATCATGGCTGATAAAGGTAAGGTTATTTTCCCGGTAGTAGAACCTTTCGGTTCACATCTCCGCAAGAAAATAGGAAATGATGCTATTGCTGATAAATATGTCTTCCAGGAATTGTACGATTCTACGCTGACTTATGCCCGACAGATAGCTGAAAAGAATAAGTTTATCCTGCAGGGTGAATACAAAGCCTCATCAGGAGCAGAAATACAACTCGAAGCAACCAATGTGGCAAGAGGTTCGGTTAAAGTTACTGCCGGAGGAGCTGTGCTGACGGAAAATGTAGATTATACGGTCGATTATGCTTCAGGTATCGTCACTATCTTGAATGAAAATATTATATCAAGCGGTACTCCTGTCAGTGTAAGTCTTGAAAACCAATCCACTTACAACATGCAACGTAAGACGATGATGGGTGTTGACCTGAATTATCAGTTTACTCCTGATTTCAGTCTGGGAGCCACCTTGATGCATATGTCCGAAATGCCGTTGACAACCAAAACGGTGATGGGTGATGAATCCGTGAAGAATACATTATGGGGATTAAATGCTTCGTACAAAGGAGAAAGTCAGTGGCTGACAAACATGTTGGACAAGCTACCGTTGCTCACCTTAACGAAGCCCAGTCAGATTGCTTTGAATGCCGAATTTGCCCAGTTGATTGCCGGACATTACGAGAACGATTATACAGGCCAGTACTCTTATCTGGATGACTTCGAATCTACTCAAAGCACAATCGATTTGCTGAATCCTTATCCTTGGAACCTGGCAAGTACACCGTATGATGATGCGGCTACAGCTCTCTTCCCCGAAGCTAGCAGAATCAACGATGTTGAATACGGAAAGAACCGTGCTTTGATGGCCTGGTATTATGTAGATGGTATTTTTACCCGTAAGAATTCCCGTTCATTGCCAAGTCATATTACGAAAGATGACTTGTCTAATCACTATGTTCGTGCCGTCCAGACAACCGAATTATTCCCGAACCGGGATGTCAGCATTAATGAAGACAATCAGTTGTCTGTATTGAACGTCGCTTATTACCCCAACGAACGAGGTCCGTATAACTTGGATGCACAAGGTGTTAATTCGGATGGCACATTGACAAATCCCGAAAAACGCTGGGGTGGTATTATGAGAAGGATCGACCAGGTTGATTTCGAGACAGCGAATATCGAATATATCGAATTCTGGTTAATGGATCCTTTCATCTATAATGCCAATACTGCGCAAGGAGGTGATTTGTATTTCAACTTAGGAGATATTTCTGAGGATATTCTGAAAGACGAAAAGAAGTTCTTCGAGAACGGTCTTCCAGTAGATGGAGATATGAGCCAGGTAGATACAACCGTATGGGGTAAAGTTCCCAAGCAACAAAGTACAGTGTATGCTTTCGATAATTCAGCCGGAGTCAGAAGCTTGCAGGACGTCGGATTAAACGGTCTGTCGTCTGAAGAGGAATTGAATTTCCCGACATATCAGCAATTCTTATCCGAACTGACACCTCGGCTTTCTGCAGAAACATTGGAAAAGATGACAAGCGATCCGCTGTCTGTCTTGAACAATCCTTCTGGAGATAAATTCCATTATTTTCGTGGTTCAGACTATGATGCTCAACAATTGGACATCCTAAGCCGATACAAACGATATAACGGTACGGAAGGAAACTCAGAAGAATCAACGGAAGCATACAACACGGCTTCCCGAACTACTCCTGATGTTGAAGACTTGAATCAGGACAATACGTTAAATACCAATGAGAAGTATTTCGAGTACAAAATCTCACTCCGTCCAAAAGATATGCAGGTCGGCTCAAACCATATCGTAAATATTCTTCCGGCAACTGTCAAATTAGCGAATGGCACAGACGGACATGTTAATTGGTATCAGTTTAAGATTCCGGTTAAAAAGTATCAGCGGAAGGTTGGTTCGATCGAAGACTTCAAGACGATCCGCTTTATGCGTATGTATATGACCAACTTCAAGGAATCAACCATTCTCCGTTTCGGTGCTTTCGATCTGGTTCGAGGCGAATGGCGTACCTACGAAGGTGATCTTTCTAATTCAGATGTTCCTGTAGCTGATGGTACGTTAGAAGTATCTACGGTTAATATCGAAGAGAACAGTAAAAAGACTCCGGTCAATTATGTATTGCCGCCGGGCGTATCTCGTATGCGCGACCCAAGTCAACCGCAGATCAGACAAGAGAACGAACAGTCTTTGTCATTAAAAGTTACCAACCTGGCTTCGCAGGATGCTCTGGCTGTTTATAAGAGTACCAGTTACGATTTGCGTCAATACAAGCGGATGCAGTTGTTCAGTCATGCCGAAGCATTCATCAATGATGCAACAGCATTAGCCGACGGTGAATTATCCGTCTTCTTGCGTTTGGGTTCAGACTATAAGAACAATTACTACGAATATGAAGTTCCGCTGAAACTGACTCCTGCAGGCACGTACAGCGATGGTTCGGAAACCGTATGGCCGTCTCAGAACTTATTGGACATTCAATTAGAGACACTGACGAACTTAAAACTGAATCGTAACCGAGCCAAACGGCAAGGACAAACAGGAGTAACTTATCAGACGGTTTATTCGGAATATGATCCGAACAATACCCGTAATAAAATCAGTATTGTGGGTAATCCTAGTCTGGCCGAAGTTAAAGTTATCATGATTGGTGTCCGTAATAATTCGCGCGAGACCAAGAGCGCCGAAGTTTGGGTAAATGAATTACGTCTGACCAACTTCAACGAAGAAGGCGGCTGGGCAGCTAATGCTTCCTTGAATGTTGGCTTATCAGATCTGGGTACAGTCAACTTTGCCGGTCGTATCGAGACGGCAGGTTTCGGCGCATTGGATCAGTCTGTCAACGAAAGAAGACTGGACGACTACTCTCAATATAGTGTTTCAACATCGCTTGAACTGGGTAAGTTCTTCCCTGAAAAAGCCAAGGTAAGCATTCCGTTCTATTATGCTTATTCGAAAGAAACAACGACTCCGAAGTATGATCCGTTAAATCAGGATATCAAGATGAAAGATGCTTTGGATAATGTAGAAACTCAGGCAGAGAAAGATTCTATCAAGAATTATTCTATTGACCGGACTACAATCAAGAGCGTATCATTCAATAATGTCAAAGTAGATATCCAAAGCAAGAATCCGATGCCGTATGATCCGGCCAACTTCTCGTTAAGCTATTCTTATAGCGAGAACAGTAAACAGAATCCGGAAACGGAATATGAACGGACCAAAGACTGGAACGGTAGCTTTGCTTATACATATACACCGTATGCGAAACCATTCCGCCCTTTCCAGAAAATGAAACAGAACAACGGATATACCAAATATCTCAAACAGTTCTCGTTGAATTATTTGCCTTCGAACATCAGTTTCCAGACAACGTTGATGCGTAATTATTATGAATTGCAGCTGCGCGATCTGACCAGTCAGCAATATACCGGAGGGAAGAATAATATTCCGGTTTCATTCAGTCAGGAGTTTTATTGGGACCGGGCTTTCAGCTTACGCTGGGACTTTACCAACAACTTGTCGGTTAATTTCACATCGGGAACAAACGCCCGTATCGAGGAACCGTATGTACAAGTCAACAAGCAATTGAATCCGGACGGATATAAAGTGTGGAAAGACTCGGTGATGCAAAGCATCAAAGATTTGGGTACGCCACTGAAATACGACCAGCAATTTACAGTAACCTGGAATCTTCCGTTGCAATATATTCCGGTTCTCGACTGGGTAAACAGTTCGGTTTCTTACGATGCTACCTATAACTGGGAACGAAGCGCGGAAATTGAAGGAGACGATCCGATTGGTAACGTTGTCAAAAACCAGCGTCAGATCAACGGACAAATGAACCTGAATCTGCAGAGTCTGTATAACAAGAACAAGTATCTGAAGAAGATCAACCAGAAGTTCAATACGTCTTCACGCAACAACAACCAGAAGAAGAAAGTGAAGAAAGAGGTGAAACTGGAGAAAGACATCGTCTTGAACCCGGATAGTGGAACCATCGTACAGCACGGTATGTTTACTAAGAAACTGCGTATTACAGCACGTGGAGCCGACGGTAAAGTATATGCAGTCAAATTCAAGCCGATCAACTATGCGCAGGTAATGATTCTCAACAAGGATACGGCACATTTGAAGCTGACTATCAAACCGGGTCCTTCGGGCAGTGAGGAGATGTGGAACAAATCCGTCGAATATGCGACTCGCTTTGCCATGATGTTGAGACGTATTAACATCCAATATACAACCAGCGATGGTATGATGCTTCCTGGCTTCTTGCCGGAAGTTGGTGATATGTTCGGACAATCGCGCTCAAGCATCGGTATGGCTCCTGGACTCGGCTTTGCTTTCGGAGGTGTAAGTCGCAGTTATATCGACTATGCCAACGACCGTGGCTGGCTGATCACCAATGATTCGACGAACATTACACCGGCGATGATCAGCAACGCACGTAATTTGAATATCAATGCTACGTTAGAGCCTCTTCCAGGATTGAAGATTGACTTGAATGCCAACCGGGTTGATACCCGAAATACAGAGGTTCAATTCATGTATGCCGGCATGCCTGAAACGTATAGCGGTAACTTCACGATGACAACCATTGCCATTGGCGGTTCGTTAGGCGGAGGCGGTAATGCAGATAATAATTATGCATCCAAGAAGTTCGATAACTTCTTAGCCTATCGGGAAATCATTGCTTCCCGAATGGAAAATGCCTACGCACGGACTTCTTATCCGAACTCCGGATTCATTGAAGGAACGGCTTTGGCAAACCGTCCTTATAATCCGGATAATGGAAATGTCAGTCTTAATTCGGCAGATGTTTTGATTCCGGCATTCCTGGCAGCTTATACCGGAAAAGACCCGTCGAAGGTAGAACTCTCGGCTTTCCCGTCGATCCGTAGTCTGCTTCCGAACTGGAGAATCACCTACAATGGTCTGACAAAAATACCGTTCTTACAACGGTACTTCAAAGATGTTACCCTGAGTCATCAGTATAAAGCATCGTATAGTGTAGGTTCTTTCTCATCATTCCTGAACTGGGTGGATGCCGGACAAGATGGATTGGGTTATGTCCGTAGTGTATTGACTGGAAATCCTACACCGTCTTCGCCTTATGATATCTCGGCAGTCAGCATCACCGACGGTTTCAGTCCGTTGTTAGGTGTAGATGCCACGGCCCTGAATAATATCACCGGTAAAGTTGAATATCGTACAACCCGGAACTTAAACCTGAACATCTCATCGTATCAGCTGGTAGAATCCAACTCCAACGAGTTTGTCATCGGTTTGGGATACAAGTTTGTCGAGTTCAATAAAGTCTTGAAGATGAAGAAAACACAGAACTTCAGCAATGACCTGACAGTCAATTTGGACTTCTCATACCGGAAGACGCAGTCGCTGATTCGTAAGATTGAGGAACAATTCACGCAGGCAACCAGTGGAAACATCGCCAAGACCATTCAGTTCTCTGCCGATTATGGATTGAGCCGCGCTCTGACGCTGCGGGCATTCTACGACCTGCAAATCAACAAGCCGTTAGTATCAAGCGAATCCTATCCGACTTCCAATTCCAATTACGGAATCAGTCTCCGGTTCTCGCTGGCACAATAAAGTAAGCAACAGGGCTGCATGAAGCTTCCGTAGCACTACAAAAACGCCGACGAGACTCAGCGAAGCTTCCGTAGCCCTACAAAAATCCCGATGAGCCTCAGCGAAAATTTTGAAGGAAAACTTGCTTCAAAAAAAATTATTGCTGTCCGGTAAAACTTAAACAAACATAATAATCCT
>ULYM01060569.1_pt1 | contig 12847 bp, 13 predicted proteins | sample 1962141 | NCBI WGS metagenome assembly ULYM01 (sample SAMEA4835862, study PRJEB28245) | human gut metagenome | biome: gut microbiome; material: fecal sample | place: Denmark | collected 2008
ACGGGCGACGGACCAACGCTGGAAGTGGCCGGAGTTGTACACCGGGGTGAATATGTTGTGCCGAAATGGCAGATGCAGGATCCCGTATCTTTTGATTACGTCCGGGTACTCGAAACCATCCGTCAAACCCGTACACGGATGAATCCGTTACCTGTGCGGCATGGATACGCCGAAGGCGGTCCGGTTAGTACGCCGGTATCTCCTGCATACGATGACGGGGAACTGAAGCAAACGCTGAATGCCATGAACCGTTTGCTCGTCAAGCTGGACCGGCAAGGTGTCCGCACAGAATTCAATATCTCCCGGTTGAACGATGTCCAGCAGAGTTATAATGCCAGTCGATCGAGAGGAACATTAAAGGGATAAGAATAAACTTTAACATCACAAAAGCCTTTTATAATAAAGGCTTTTTATATATTTGCAAAGCATGAAACATGTTTGATATATGACTGCAAATATAATATTTGACTCTTTAGAGAAAGGTAAATGGATTAGGAAGATATCGTATTTAAGGGAGCTCAAATTTTCAAATGAGGATATTATCTGTTTTAAATTCGATAAATCTCTAGATGAAAAAGATATACAACCTATGCACCTTGTTACATTTGCCTGTCTTATCGAACATTTTTCTTATGTTTCCTCTATTCAGTTGTCGTCTGACAATTTGGAGATAGCAAATTTAATAATAGGGAAACTAAGATATCATGAATACTTTCAAGGTAAGTTAAATCATGTTGAATCAACGGAAGAACATATTTTTAATTTATGGAGAATTATTGAATCTGAAAAAGACTTATATGCAAAGCAAGTAGAATCTTATTTCGAAAGGATTATGACAAATAAAGACCTTAGCGTTATTTCTCTTAATCTAATGGAAGCTTTCTACAATATATTTGATCATGCTAATGCTAACGGGAATGCATTTTCTTTGATCAAGTTTGATACTGAAAAAGGCATATTGTATGCTTCTATATGCGACTTCGGAATAGGAATTGCACGATCTGTAAGAAACTATTGTACAGCAATAAATGACGATAGAGAAGCTTTACAAAAGGCTATTCAAACGAATTTCACCGTTAGGTCAAAAATTCATAATAGCGGTAAGGGGCTAGACAATATTCTTTCAGCATCGACGAATGTGAGAATATTTTGTAATAATGCACTACTTGTTAAATTAAATGGCTTAGAGCCCAAAATATTATCGACAGATTTTGAGTTTAATGGAACTTTAATTTATTTTGAAATAGACTTAAACGAATCTGAAGATGTTGAAATAATAGATGAATTTGAACTGTAAAACAATGAGATTATGTGTACGATAAGATTATCAGAAGTACTGTATGGAAAAGATTATCCAGAAGCAGGGGCTTCATTGTATGAAATTATCATGCAGAACAAAGATTCAGCTGATAAGATTGTCATTAGTATGGAGGGCGTATCCTCTATACCTTCTATGTTCCTAAATGTGTCTATTGGAAGATATATTGAAGAATTCGGAATAGAAAGTCTTCGATCTAAAATATCTTTCTCTAAAATAACGAAAGCTCAAGCTTTGAGACTAAGAGATTATATTGATAAAATGTCAAAACATTAAAATATCATATATAAAAAATAGGGGGGGGCAACTTCAAATGCTCCCTATTTTTTTACAAATTCTATCAAAAGCCCTTGCATATATTGGCACTTTATTGTCTTTTCCTGAAAAGTCCATAGTCTTTTTTGTCCTTTATAAGCTATTGCCACACAGCTATATTTGGATAAAAAGATAAGCTTATGAAACTACTTTTAGATACGAAAACAACCCCTCTCCCATCGCTCGATTTGCCTTCCGACCTGTCGGTAGAGTTGAGCCGGACAAATCCTTTTCTGACCAACGAGGGATCGCAAAGCATCCCGTTTACAATACCGGCCAGTCCCGGAAATCTGGTAAAATTGGGATTCCCGGAACGGTTACGACCAACTACCCGACCGGAGACCAAGCGTCCCGCTATTCTGTTGGATGGTAGCGCCTGGATAAAAGGAACTCTCTATATAGAGAGTGTCAACATGACCGAGGGGATTACTTGTACATTCTATACAAACGAGGGACGTCTATATGAGCAGCTGAAGAAATATACATTACAAACCCTGCCATTTGACAAGATCGGGACTGAAGGCCAAAGCGTCGATAGCCTGATATCCGGATTCGAGAGCGAAATAAACGGAACCCAAACAGAAAGCGAAATGTATGCTTTTTGCGGATGCGGAACAGACCTTGTATTTAATCTCGACAAAAGCAACGAATCCAACTACGACCTTATATTAAATGAGATCCAATATAAATCAGGAAGTACATCCGTCGAATTTATAGGAAAAACAAGTCGAAAATATTTCAACGGTACCGGAGATAGTGCAAAAGAAATTACCGTACCGGCCGGATATGGTATCAGCCCGTTCATGAAAGTAAGCTATATCCTGAATAAGATGTTTTCATCACTTGGTTATGATACAAATCTGTATCAGTTTACATCTAACGCCTCATTCAACCGGTTGGTTGTGTTGAACAACGTATTGGATTCATGCGTCAAGGGAGGCGGGATCAGTCCTTCTTCTTTATTGCCTGATATGGACTGTGAAGAATTTATCTCTGCCTTCCGAAAAAAATTCGGCATGGAGTTTATCGAAAACAACAACACAATCGAAATGCGCAGTTGGGAAGACGTGTTGAAACTTTCTCCGGATTACGAAATCAGGTCGATAGAAGAACCTACTATCAGTTATGAAGACGCAAAAGGAATATACATGTCTCTAAACAATCTGACTGATGGGAACTTGATGGACTACTATACTATTACCCATAATCCGCCTGAAGGAATGGATAAAGAAGAAATATCATTCTCGGACTATACCCCGACGATTAACAATATGCGGTCTGCCTATATCCTGAAAATAACCGGTGGCGGCATTCCTTCTATGTATTGCTGGGGACCGGACATGGGCAGTAACAGCCATATCAATACCGAACTGAAATTTGACGACTCAGAAGAAGCAGAAGACGAAAGCAACGACAAGTTAAGCCTGGTATTCTGTTTTGCCTTGAAAGGGATAAAAGTAGACAAGCAAGATCCTTCGTATAAATATCCTTTTATAGAAGGCACGTTAAGGGAATATGATTTTGAGCCTGCCAGATCTGATTCACAATGGGGGCAATTCAATCTTTTTGTGAATGCCCTGGAAGATATGGAAAGCTTACCCGGATTCTATTATGGCCGTAATCTGTACGAAACATTCTATAAACGGAGAGACGAAATGCTGCAAAAAGCCAATCAGCAAATTGTATGTCGGGCAAAGATACCTGCCCACATTATCAATTCCATGGATATTTCACGTCCTAAAATTCTGGATGGCCAAAAGGTAATGATTGAACGGATTGATTATACATTAGGGAAAAGCGAACTTTGCCAGATCACAGCCCGGACGTTACACCTGATGAATGAATGATTTGTCCTTTAATATGGCTATTTCAAAAGATAATTTAGCTATACCAAATACATACAATCATGAGCAGCAAGAATTATTCCCGATGGAAGCAGAAAAAACAAAAATCAGCAGAAGAAAAAGAAGAAGTATCTGCCGAATTGCAGGGACAACAGAAGTTGGATCCACGTGTCAATGTTTTTTTGCGTCACTATGAATATTCGCCGGATCAGACAGACCCGATGACTATCTGCATGACACAGCAGCAGCTAAGAAACATGTTTCAGGCTTATCCCTCTGACAGCGGATATGATCCGCTGATACGTATATTAAACCAGTTGGATAATTCCGGATACTCATTGGATATCCTGATAGGGAAAGACGAATTTATTCTTCCGGTAAAAAAGAAAATGAATTTATTACAACTAACAGAATAGCTATATGGAACAGATTTATACCTTAAAACAAGCAATCAGAATTATTGAGCAGCGGGACAGGAATGGGAAATCAGTCCCGTTTAACGCTAAATTTTTCAAGAAGAACGGAGGTGTGGCCACCTTCCAGAATGCTGTATGCAGCAGTTCCTATCATAGAGGTACAATGAATATATATACACCGGTCAGTGGCGATACAAGAACAGTTCTGATGCACCACCTTTTCGAGCTTAACGGGAAGGAGGTGAGATTATGAATGAAGCTATTCCCGGATTAAAAATTGTCGAATTGGATTTGTACGAGAACAACAATCCTGTTTCGGCATTGATTACAGACTTTCCGAAAGATCTGGCACTCGATTTTTTTGGAGAAGAAACGGCTACGCCCGTACAAACGTCACGCAAAAGGGATGCCAACAAACAATACATATCATGGGGTAGCAACAACCGCATGCCTTCCGAAATCATCGCACGCGCAAACGGCAGCCCGTATGTAGCCCCTTCTTTAAAGCACTTGATTGATTCTACTTTTTCGGCCGGATTAAAAATGGTGTATGTATATTATACCTATTCAAACGGAAAGATGGAACGCAATCAAATAGACTATGAAGCTGCCGGAGAATGGATCAATAAGAAGATAAAGGACCTGTCGACTTCAGGATATCAGGCATCCAACAAGGAAGAAATTGAGAGGTTGAAGAAGGACCTTAAAACCTGGGAAGAGACGAACAACTTCCTGACAAAATTTCAAGAAGACAACAACCTGGCTTTATGGCTATACGAACAGGCTTCAGACTCGACTTATTTCTGGAACTGGTTTTCGTTGCTCAAATTAAACATAGGAGACCCCAACAAAGAATGGGATCCTAAAATTGTGGAATTATCTCACCTGGAAGCGGTATATACAAGAAAAGGGCTGGCAGACAACTACGGACGTGTCAATTATTGTGTGTATTCCCTTTCATTTGCTGACGATATCAATAATTCCGAACAGGCTCAACAGGATTATATGCAGCAGACAATAATTGATGCGCTTCATCCAAACAGGGCAGCGGCTCATCTAAGAGAAATTGTAAACAAACAGAAAGACTTTAAAGTATCCAACCGGAAACTGATGTATGTCTTACCTATGAGCATACCTACTCCGGGCAAATTCTATTATGCTTTTCCAAGCTGGTGGTCTATTTTCAAAAGCCGAATATACAATTATATGCTGGCCATGTTTATGCGTAGAGCCATGTTAATGGAAAACTCTACGATGTTCAAATACATTATCCACCTGGACGAAGAATATGTTAACTATGAATGTAACCGGAGAAATGCAACCAGCGATACCGACCGTCAAAAGGTATTCAATGAATTAATTCAAAGTATTTCCTCCTTTATCAAAGATCCCAAGAACAACGGGAAAACAATGATTTCCATGAGTACCACCATTAACGGGCAAAAAGTCAAATGGGTGGAAATTGAAACCATTGAAAGCCCGATGAAGGGAAGCGATGTAAAAGAGGATATCGCAGAAATAGCGAACGTCATGCTATTCGCCATGGGAATCCATCCGCAAACCGTAGGAGCTATTCCAGGAAAAGACAAAGTAGCTAGCGGTACCGAAGCCCGCGAATTGAATACTTTGCAGCAATTGTATTTATTCCCCATGAAGTTATTGCTCATGACACCTCTGTATGTGATCAAGTCTTTCAACCGGCTGGATCAACATCTTTATTTTGATATCCCGGTACACGTATTGACAACCCTGGATAAAAACAAGCAAGGAATAGAAGAAATGAAAAATTAAAGAATATGCTTATCACCCAACTAAAGGAGTTTGAAAAATGGTTTCCAAACTCCACCTATAATAAATTCGAAAAGCTGGCCACATTTTTTGAAAAAGCTGAATACAAACATTTGAGGCCGGTATTAGGGACAAAACTTCATACTGAAGTAGAAAAATTGTATAACAGTAATTCGGATAAAGCAAATGATCAAAAGCTGATCGAATTATGTCAATCGCTTATCGTCCATTTTGCCATACACGATGCACTGCCAATACTGAACGTAACCCTTAATCAGTTTGGTTCGTTAAGCGTTACTCAGAACGACAATACAACCGCCGCCAGTAAGGAGCGTACAGAAAGACTTGAAGCTTCACTTCACGAAATGGCTTGGGATGACGTCGAACAACTTCTGTTATTCCTGGAAGATAAAAGTTCTGAATATACCGACGAAACCGGCAAAGAGCTATGGAAGCAAAGCGAATGGTATAACAGTCAAACCGGATGCCTGATATTCACTGCCCAAGAGTTTAACGAAGTTGTGAATATCAACAACAGCCGGGTAAAATTCAAACAGCTTTATCCGGCAATAAAGAAGGTGGAACGGATTAAATTACGTCCGGCATTTGGAAAGAAAACGATTCAATCATTAATTCAACGGAAGATGGATAATGAATTGACGGATAATGACAAAGAACTGTTAGAACACATGCAGTCTGCTTTGGCCCTGCTCGTTATTCCTGAAGACGAAGAATTAAGCCGACCAGACAGCATACATGGATATAAGCCCTTCGAAGCAAAACAACAGGCAGAACAGGAAATTGTGGAATGTAAGAAAATATTACGTGAGAATCCGGAAGAATATCCCGATTATATAGAAAACCAATCTGGATACGAGCCTGTCAAGCCGTTCGAAAATTCAAATGATAATCCGATATTTTTTATAGGAGGAACAACCAGATGAATAAGAAAAAAGAAATAAATCTCACAGGATTACCAAGGAACTGGAGCGATTGCACCATAGTAGAATTATTAAAAATCAATAAGATAAAAGGTAAATATAAAAGTAAAGAATCATATCTTACCTATTGCCTGATGTCTTTATTAGGGATCACCCCATTGTGTTACAAAAGCCGGTGGAAAAACATATTAGGTCAGATTCCTTTTATCAAGCGCTTTCTTTCAAAAGACGGCAGAGAGATATCGGCCATCGATAATGATTATCTTCAACTGGGAGCGCCTTTTATAAGTTATAGGAGTTGTTATTGCTTTTCAGGTTTGAAAAATTTCCTGTTCGGAAAACGTTTCTGGATTGAAGATCAGGAAATCCATTACTGGTTGAAAAACCTGGAATGGCTCAACAATCCGCCTTTTTTCCTGAAGAACCCGGTCGAAAAAAAGAAAATAGGCTGTAAAACCTACTATTCTTCATTTACCCGTTTGGCTGACATGTGTTGGAATGATTATAGCAAATGCTGTATGTATGTCGAACTTTTCGAAAAGACAAGCGATAAGTTCTATTTATACAAATTCATATCTACTCTTTATAAAATCGACGATGATGTAACCGTTTCAAAATACTTTACAGCTTTCGAAACCCAGTTAATCCTTATATTTTGGAGTAGTGTTCAGAAAAATTATATGAGTACTTTTCCTCATATCTTTAGCAAAGGGAAAAAGGGATCGAAGGAAAAGTCGTCCGACTACATGAAAAACGAAGCCCAGATAACCGTTTTCCTAGCAAAACAATCGGGCGCGCAGCCAAAAGAAGTACAGGATATGGAAGCTTTCTATGCACTTGAATATATGGAAGCGAACGCGATCGAAAATGAAGAACATGAAAAGCGGATGGCCAGCATTCGCCATTAAATAGAATCTCCGTCAAAGCATCCGGACGCGATTCGGAAGTTTGACGGAGATTTGACGAATTATAAATATCTATACAACAAATAAGTATATCAAAAATAAAAGGCCCGTCAAGGAAATGTCATTTCAAACTGGAATAATGTGATGGTTCCGAAAAATCTATTTCCTCACGTTCGCCCAAAGGTTTCACGTATGAGATACTCAGTCTCAAAGCTTCTAGGTCAGGCTCATGGGTATATTTTTCAAGCATATCCATTTTCAGATGTCCTGTCAGCTTTATGATCAAATGATCCGGAACCCCTTGTTCCTTCAGGTCCATGATACCCGTATCTCTGAAGCTGTACAGCTGGAAAGTATCAGGCATATTCAAGGCTTTTCTCATTTTCACCCACGATTTATCCAGATCCCTCGTTTCTTTCTTTACCAGGCCAGGCATTAATCCGGTAGATATCATATAATAATTTGCCGGGCAATCCGTAATTTTCATTTCACGGATCAATTGGATAGTCTTTTTAGGCAGGATGGCCCATCTTTCATGTTTATTTTTGGCATTCTCGGCAGGTACCAGAATAGCTTGTTTCTTCAGGTGGATATCTCCTACCTTTATTCGGCATATCTCGGCAGGACGCAGGAACGATCCATAAACCAACATGCAGATCAGCGCTAGCCTCGGATCATGCTGAAAGCAATAATCCATAATTTTGGCATCCCATTCTTTGGGTATGACAGTCCTTTTTTTGGGTTTCCGCTCCTTCTTCTTAATTCCGTAAAAAGGATTCTCTTCACAATACTTGTTTTCGATCATCCAGGAAAAAACACCCCTTAGACAAGTCAGATAATTATTGTATGTCTTGTTGGACACTTCTTTTTCATTATATACCCTGTTCAGGTAGCTTCTGGCCATGTCGTCGGTGAATCCGGAGCATTGAATCCTGTCTTTTCTGACTTCTTTCAGCCATTCAATCAGCATACGCACCTGCGAATGATATACCCGTATCGTATCCGGACGGGTATTCCTATCCTTGTCTTTCAGGAAAAGGCCCAGGCATTCAACCAGAGGTTTACGTTTCAGGGCCATTGATTCAATACCAAACTGTTTGTCTTTTAATTCCTGCTTCAGTTCACGGATTCTGAAGGCTACATATTTCATAAATTCGGTTTCGGTCGCATATCTTTTTCTCTCGCGCGTAAGTTTACTTCGTTTGCGCTTCATTTTACCAGGATTTTCCGGATCCGATTCATTCCACTCGATAACCCATCCTGAATTGTATTTCTCCAAATGAAGATTTGTAAAAGAAAAAGTTCCGTCAGCAAAACCCGCTGAAACTTGTTGTGTAGAAGAATTTAATTTTTTAGCCATTTTTTTATTATGTGAAATTCAGGTATTGTTAATCCCTGATTCCACATAATAAACGACTAAATCAGTTCCGATTTTAGTTCCGATTTAATCAATGAATAGATAAACCATTAACTTTTAATGTGTTGCAAAATATATGCGGAAAGACAGGGATTCGAACCCTGGATACAGCAGAGCCGTATAGCGGATTTCGAGTCCGCCCCGTTCGACCACTCCGGCATCTTTCCTTATGTTTGCCTTAAAACCGAGGCAAATATAGTCAAGAATAGCTATCATTGTACTTTTTTCGGTAAGTTTTTTCCGAATAAACCCACAATCGATTTGCCTTCAAACAGTTCTTTTATGATAAAAAAGCCGGGAAAAGCCCTTTGAAGGAGCAATTCATTCGGAAGAAATTTTACAGGACAAACCCAATTATTTATTCTTCGACAACTGTTGATGCATGGCTGCTGCCGCACGACGACCATCACCCATTGCCAAGATAACTGTAGCACCTCCACGGACAATATCTCCTCCGGCATAAATCATCGGAATGGAAGATTCCATATTCTCATTAACAGCAATCGTACCTTTTCGTCCTAGTTCCAACCCCGGAATAGAATGTGGAACTATCGGATTCGGCGAAACACCTACACTGACAATTGCCAAGTCAATATCCAATGTTTCGATAGCACCCGGAATCGGTACCGGACTCCGGCGACCAGAAGCATCCGGTTCGCCCAGTTCCATCTTCTGCAGTACGACTTGTTTAACACGACCTTTCTCGTCAGCCTTGTATTCAATCGGATTATGTAAAGTCAGGAACTCGACTCCTTCTTCCTTTGCATGTTTTACTTCTTCCAGACGCGCCGGCATTTCCTGTTCTGAACGACGATAAATAATCATTGCCTTCTCTGCTCCCAGACGTTTCGCAGTACGGACAGAATCCATCGCCGTATTACCTCCGCCGATCACAGCTACACGTTTGCCAAACGCAACCGGTGTATCTGATTCCGGATTCGCCGCATCCATCAAGTTTACACGAGTCAGATATTCATTAGATGACATAATATTGATAGAGTTCTCGCCAGGAATATTCATAAAGTTAGGCAGACCAGCACCCGAAGCAACAAAGATTCCTTGGAAACCATCAGCTTTCAGATCTTCCACACTGATTGTCTTTCCAACGATACAATCTTTCACAAAGGTTACACCCAACTTGGAAAGATTCTCGATCTCCACATCTACGATCTTATTGGGTAAACGGAATTCCGGGATACCATACTTCAGCACTCCACCAATCTCATGCAAAGCTTCAAACACAGTTACTTCATATCCCAGCTTCGCCATATCACCTACAAATGAAAGACCGGCAGGACCCGAACCGATAACCGCAACCTTAATACCATTAGGCTGAGCTACTTCTGGTAAGGAAATCTGTCCACTTTCCCGTTCATAGTCGGCAGCAAAGCGTTCCAAATAACCGATAGCAACGGCTTCGTGTCCCATCTTCAAATGGATACACTTCGATTCACATTGCTTTTCCTGCGGACAAACACGACCACAAACAGCCGGCAGCGCACTCGTTTCCTTCAGAACTTTAGCAGCTTCCAAAAATTCTCCACGTTCAATATTCTTGATAAAAGATGGAATATTAATACCTACCGGACAACCCGTCATACATGTCGGATTCGCACAGTCCAAACAACGGCTTGCCTCTGTACGAGCCTGTTCAGCCGTTAATCCCTGATTTACTTCTTCCAGACGCGTATGTGAGCGATATTCAGGATCCAGTTCATTCATCTTGACACGCGGAATCGCTGTACGTTCCTTAGGCTTCATCGCTTTCCGCAATTCTTCCCGCCACGGAGCTGTACGGTCGTTCAACGCTGCCGCATGCGCCTCTTCCAGATGATCCAGCTTATGGATTTCTTCCCGTTCAATCTCCTTGAAAGCCCCCATACGTTTGAGCATCTCGTCGAAGTCCACCTGATGACCATCAAACTCCGGTCCATCGACACAAACGAACTTCGTCTTTCCACCCACTGTAATACGGCATGCACCACACATACCCGTACCATCCACCATGATCGTATTCAAAGAAACATCTGTCGGGATATCATATTTCTTGGTCAGCAGGCAGACAAACTTCATCATGATAGCCGGACCAATGGCAAAGCACTTGTCCACTTTCTCCCTCAAAATGACAGCTTCTACTCCCTCTGTTACCAGACCTTTCTGTCCATACGAACCGTCGTCCGTCATGATAATCACCTCATCCGAACTGGCTCGCATTTCCTTTTCCAAAATAATCAGTTCTTTTGTCCGGCCGGCCAAAACCGTAATCACTCGGTTTCCTGCAGCCTTCAGTGCCTGCACAATCGGTAACATCGGAGCAACACCCACACCTCCACCGGCGCAAACCACTGTACCAAACTTTTCGATATGCGTTGCCTGTCCCAGCGGACCTACCACATCCGTTATGTAGTCACCTACTTCCAACTGACACAGTTTGGTAGAAGAGAGACCAACTTCTTGAACAACCAGTGTAATTGTACCCTTCTTCACATCAGTTTCTGCAATGGTTAAAGGCATACGCTCACCTTTTTCACCTACGCGCACAATCACAAAATGCCCGGCTTTCCGAGAACGGGCAATCAGCGGAGCTTCGACTTCAAGCTTCACGACTTTTTCCGAGAAAAACTCTTTACCAACTATCTTATTCATATAATCGCATTTTATCGAAAGTTTGTATTGATTAACAGAAAGCAAATATACGCTATTAAATTAGACAAAACGACTTTTGTCAAGAAAAAATCTAATTATTCAAACAATCCTTCATCCCGAACCAACATTAGAATAGCAGAATGAGGTACTATCAGATACTTTTCTTCATTAAAGTTGATCTCGTAGGCAGCATTCTGCAAATAAACAGCCAAGTCACCTTCCTGAGCCTGCAACGGCAAGTAACGGACTTCTTCTTCTTTCTTTTCCCAAACTTCCCGTTCTTCATTCTGCGCCGGAAGCGGATATCCCGGTCCTACCTTTATAATATAACCGACCTGTATTTTCTCCTTCTCCTGTACCGAAGGCGGCAAATAAAGTCCAGTCTTTGTCTGGCTTTGTGGATTCTTCGGTTTAATCAGTACTTTATCTCCTATCATCAGGAATTTATGAATGTCTTTTTGTTCTAAAGATAACTGCATAACGTAAAATCATTTGTTTGGACAACAAAGCTACGAAAGTTTACAAAAAAAGTCACGAGAATCGATTTTAATTCTCGTGACTTTCTTTTTTAGAATTCGTTAGTTTCCGAATCCTGTACTTATAACTATTTACCGATACTACAAAGTTCGTCCTTTAAAGACAGATGATTCCGCACTCGGATAAACCGTTCCGGTGAAAGAAATCCGGTTACTATTGAAGTTTGGAGTGACAGTTGCTGTACATTTGGACGAACCTTCTATCATCCGTATGGTAATAGAAGCGGAAATACCTATTCCCTGTACCATCATCTTAAAGTTTACATTTCCTTTCTTATCGGTTTCAACCTCTACATTCGAAGGAGTCCCTTCCACTGTAATTCCACCTATTCCGTTCGGTCCGGCAAAAGCTCCGTCAAACGATAACTGTACCGTTGCCTTTCCATCTATTAAAGAGACAAAATTCGTACTCGGTGTTACATACTTAAAATTACCTCGCTTGAATTCAACCCGGTCGGCTTCCAAAACGAAATCTTTATCGAATATAGCTTTCTTAGCCGTTTCAAACGCCTGCATTTCGGCTGCTTCTCGAGCAGCTTTCTCAGCTTCCTTAGCTGCCTTTCTGGCAGCTCTCGTATCCTCCTGAGCAAACATGGCTCCTGTTCCTACCAACAAGAATGCAACCAACATCATTACTAATCTTTTCATACTTCTCTTCCTGTTTAAATATTTAATATTTAGGGTGTCCAGTTAGATAGTTCCGAAAAACAGATGCTGAAAT
>ULYM01025584.1_pt1 | contig 12846 bp, 9 predicted proteins | sample 1962141 | NCBI WGS metagenome assembly ULYM01 (sample SAMEA4835862, study PRJEB28245) | human gut metagenome | biome: gut microbiome; material: fecal sample | place: Denmark | collected 2008
CGATACTAAATCACCGCAGGAAGGGCAAATCATCACCCGGAAAACCGTGCAGGACGCTGCAAAAAAAGATAAGGCGCCCGAAAAAACGGAAACACCTGCGGCGCCGCAACAAAGCGCCATACCCCAACCGCAACCCGCTTCGCAAGGAAATGCGGCAGCAGCAACGGGACAAAGACATTATCCCTACTTTGAATATCCGTATAACATAGAAGAAGACAGACAAAACTTCGACTACAACAACGTAGACATCGTTGTGGGCGACAAAAAGTACATGACCCAGATCAATGACTGGTTCATGAACTTCCTCGACTACAAAGACAAAACCGTCATGATTGAAGGCTACTTCCTTTCCATCAACGGCCACTACTTTGTGGGAAGAAACGGCCCGACCTGTCCCTACTGTACCGGCGGATACGTAGACTTTGAATTTACCTCCGACCAGGACTTCACGGGCTACGAACCGGCCTCCACATGGATTCGTGTCTACGGAATACTGAGAGAAGCCAAAGTCCACCTGAACGACCACATCACCGCACCCTTCTATCATCTGGAAGCCGTGAAAGTGGAAAAAATGGATCAGGAAGGTATCGGCACGATTACGGACTGACAAAAAAGCGTTTTCAAGGAAATTTCCAAGAAAACGCTTTTTTATTTAGCGATTAGGTATAGGTATATAGTTTGATACTTTAACTTATTTAAAAGTGTGCTGTTGCGGATAAGATATATGTTCTTCCCGGATTTAACATTACCATTCCATCTGCCCATACCGTAGTAGCACTAGACCAATAATGTTTATTGAAAATGTTATAAGCATTGATTGAGAAGCTCATTGGAGTATTTGCAAGTGTAGTCTCATAGGTTGCACCTAAATCAAATCTTGTCCACGAAGGAACGCTGACTTTATTGTTTGTGTCTGCGTAGGATTTACCAAAGTGCAACATTCTTCCATTAATCGTGAGTCCGTCGATAGGGGTTTCCCAATCTAAAGCAAGAGTAGCATTGATGTTTGGTGTGCCATGAACGCGGTTTCCGTCGTTGGTTCCGTTTTGAGTTTTCTTATATTGAGCATCAAGTAGCATCATGCCGCCTGTTAATGTCAATTTTGGCATGATTTTACCGCTTATATTCCACTCAATACCTTTATTTAGGATTTCACCGTCTAAAACATAATAATTTGAAGAATTTGTGATACCGGTAGGTTGTTTAATTTGGAACAAAGATATAGTTGAAATCCAATTCTTGAAATCTTTTTTTACACCTATTTCGTATTGTTTTGTTTGAACCGGTGGAAGAACCTCTTTTTCATTTTTTACACCACGGGGAATAGAGAGTGTAGTAAGACCTTCCGAATAGTTTCCATAGATTGAGAGGGTAGGATTAATTTTATATAAAATTCCGAAAGTAGGCGATATCTTAGATTTATCGTATTTTTTGGTCATCTTCCCGGAAGCATTATAGGATTTTGATTGGATATTTTGTTGACGAGCACCAATAATCAGTTTTAAATTATCGTCTAAAGCAGAAATGGTATCTGTAAGGACAATGCTTCGGTTAATTTTTCGTGTGCTGACATACCACGGTCCCGAATTTGGCTTTGGAGCACCTTCATTAATAGACCAAATCCCCGTATAAATATTTCCTGCCGGCTTCGATCTGTTTGCAGAGGCATTCATATAGTACCAGCTGTTGGAAAGCATTTCGTATCCGAGATTGATTTTATGTTTGATTGTTGGTGTATCTATATTAAATAAGAAACCTGTTGTTAACGAACGTCTCGACCACTTACTGTCTTGCGCGCTACCAAATGCGTATTTACCAAAATTATAGTCCCCGGCATCATTTAACAATACGGGCTTTGAATCATAATATCCCGGCCAGGTCAATTTTTCATAACCGCCCTTAAAATATACAGTAGTGTGGTCTCCTAATTGTTGTTCATGAGATATTGTATAGATATGTCTTTGGTGAGATAATTCAGACCAAGTGGGCATAAAGTTTTCGATGACTTTATTGGGATCAGGAAGTTTTGTAACTTGACTACCCCAATTGGCAGCTACATTCAATACTTCCGGCATGCCATGGTTTACTACATGATCCCATCCATACATGATAGAAGTATTGCTTGCTTTTGTTCGCTGATCAAAATGAATATACAAGTCCTTTCCTTTTAAAGTTTCATGATCAAAACTGGTTGTTCCGTTATACTGAAGTGCATTAATTCTAAGACCATATCGGTTATTATTCCCAAAACGTTGTCCCCAGTCAACAGCATGATTAAAAAGCCTATGTGTAGAATAAGTTTCGGTCAAATCAAAATAGGTTTGTCTTTTGCAATTTTCGGGACAAAGTTTATATATCCGGAAACACTTTGATTAATTCCTGTACCGCTAATAACAACATTTGGGCCTGTAACTACATCAATTTTTTCAACCCAGTTCATCGGAATAATACCCATAGCCATCATGCCGGGAAGTCCATCCATAGTCATGTCATGAGTATTAAACGCCGATCCGCGAATTTGAAGCTCGACATTGTTATTTGTGGAGGCTCCACCGACCATGATAGAGGGGTTGTTAGTGACCGTATTCATAAAGGTTCTGGCAGGGATATAATTCTGTTTGATTGTTTTTTCGGTATAAGATGCAACGTTGGAGGGAACATCCATAAGGTCCATATTCCCATATAAGCCAAAATGAATTCTCCGATCCGTTTTTCCACCTGGCATGATAGTATCGCTGGTATATTTATCCCCATTAACGATAACTTCATTTAGCTCATAGGTAACGGCATTGGCATTTAAGATGCCTGCGGTTGTGAAAAGCGTTGTTATCACAGCAGCTTTTAAAAGTGATTTATTCATACAATTCTCCTTTCAAAAATATATAAATTATATAAACAAACTCAAATGAGTTGCTTACTCCGGATTAGAAGAACGATTCTTATGAAAATCAAACTCTTTTTCAAAAGAGAAATGGCCCGGATATATTCGTTCAGCCATGTATCCGGCAGCATCAATCGTTCGTGTCATGGGACCGTAGGCATATTTTAAAGGAATGCCATAAAGTTGTTTATTTTTAATGAACTTCAGATTCTGAAAAGCGGGCTTGTCTTTCAAAAGTGAAAGTCGGGTTTCCGTATCATCATAAGTGATTACAAATACAACATCAGGGTTTTCTGACATTATAAACTCATCATTAACAACGGCTGTTGTCGGTGAAACATTTGCCCCTAAATGATAGGCTATATTTCCAGCTATTTTATTTTTGCCATAAGACGTAGTAAGAGAAAATATATCTAAAATCATAACTTTTGGAGAAGGTAAGTGGTTTGTTTTTTCTTTAATATTTTTAAATCTCTTCATCGTTTCAGTAACAATCTTTTGAGCCTGGTCCTCTTTTTTATAAATCCGGCCTAATTCAAGAATATACTCCATTTCGTTTTCTATTGTTTCGGGACGATTGATTTTACGAGGAGCTGTTGTGCTCAAACTGACCATGGTATGTATTCCTTTATCATTCCAGTATTGAGTACTGCAAAGCTTCCCTTTTGTAAACCATGATTCTTCCGAAATAATCATATCGGGTTGCAGTAATAAAATATTTTCCCGATTTATTTCTTTTCGGGAGATAAAGTTAAGATTTTGGAAAGCATTCTGATTAACAGCTCGGATTGGATATTCCATATTATCTTCATACTTAACGGCAGCTAATATGGAATCTCCGACTTCAAGATCTAAAAGGGTTTCTGTTTGTGCAGCACCTATTACAAGAACGCGAGATGGTATTTTATCAAAATATTGGAAATTAGGGCCTAAATTAAAGTAATTGGATACAGAAATATTTTCCACTTTAACACCTGATGCAGTAGGGACTTTTTTATACTCGAAACCGCAACCGGTGAAAAGAAAGAAAGAAACCCAAGTTAAATAGAGAAATATTTTCATAGTGAGGATCTCCCGGGCTTTAGTAATAGAAGCCAAAGGAATAAAGGTGCACCAAAAATCGCGGTAGAAACACCAATGGGAAATTCTATACCGGGGATTATGCTCCGACCTATTACATCAGCCCAAACCAAGAAAATACCACCTGTTAATGCGGACAGCGGAATCAATTTTTTATGTCCGCTTCCACTGATTTTTCTTACTATATGGGGAATTATCAGGCCTATAAATCCTATAATTCCTGTCATATATACTATCCCGCCGACCAGAATAGAGATTATGCCTATATACCACTTTCTGTAAGCTGATAAATGATATCCCATAGTGAGAGATAAGTCGTCCCCAACCAGCATCAAATCAAGAATTCGATGTTGTTTTATAAAAAAGATGGTGATAAAAGAAATGAGTACAGCAAGAATAAAAATAGTAGACATATTATCTATGGACATGTTTCCCATCAGCCAAAATTGTACAGATTGAGTTTTTCTTGAGTCGGCAGCCATGATAATCATAAGACTTACCATGGCAGAACAAAACGAATTGACTATAAATCCTGAAAGAATAAGTGATAGATTTCCTCTTTTTCCGATGATTGAGTTTAATAATAATATGACAGCAGATGCACTTAATGCACCCAAGAAGGAAAATATACTGACACCATGTATTCCTAAAAAAGTGGGAATACCGATAATAATAGAAGAAACAGCACCAAAACTGGCCCCGGAAGAAATTCCAAGCAGATAAGGGTCTGCTAATGGGTTTTTAACTACAGCTTGAATAATTGTTCCTGATAATGCAAGTCCTGCGCCTACAAAAAAAGCAAGTATTATATGCGGGATACGTAAATACTGAATCATATCTTTATGGATGTTTTCCGGGCCTGTTTGATAAATGATTTGATTTAAATAAGTAAAGCTATCCGTGATGGAAATATAAGTGGATCCAAAACTTAATGAAAGAATACCAAGAAGCATCAGGCAAAGAATAAAGAATAGGATATAAATATTTTTCATGATACAGCACTTTCATATATAATGGCCAATTTACCATCCTTCCTGTGGATGATTTCAGCCTTTACATGGTATAGTTTATCAATTAAAGAGGGAGTAAGGACTTCCTTGGGAGAACCGCTGGCAATAATTTTTCCGTTCTTGAGTGCTACGATTTTATCACAGTATAAAGCAGCGATATTTAAATCATGTATAGCAGCAATTACAGTCATTTCTTTTTTCTTGATCAAATCCATGATTTGTAATTGGTAAGTAATATCTAAATGATTAGTCGGTTCATCTAAAATAAGACAGGGCGTATTTTGGGTAAGTGATCTTGCCAACATAACTCGTTGTTGCTCACCACCTGATAAGGTAGTAAAAGGTTGTTTTGCCATATCAAGAACTCCTGTTTCTTCCATGGCTTTTCTTGCTAATTTAAAATCTTCTTCATTATCACTTTCGGTAATCTTTTTATAAGGAGTTCTTCCCATAAGGACTACATCTTCAACAGATAAATCAAAACCTGAAATATGATGTTGTGTGAGTACAGCAATTAATTTTGCACTTTCTCGGTAAGAAAAACTGGAGAGTTCTTTATCCCCTATATTAATTATTCCATTAGCCGGGGTGAGTACACGATATATGCATTTTAACAAAGTACTTTTTCCACTCCCGTTTGGACCAATTAATCCTGTGAACTGATTGCAGTCAAAGGAAAGCGAAATAGAATCCAGTACCTTTTTGGTTCCATAATTTGCAGATAAATTTTTGATGGCAATATTCATAAATAGCCTCTTTAAAAATAATAAGCTTTTTTGCAAAGCAGAAAAGCAAAACATGGTGTTCCAATAACAGCCATAGTGACACCTAATGGAATATCAATGTTAGAAATGAGAGTTCGTCCGATAATATCTGACCATACTGCAAATATCCCACCTGCCAATACTGCAGAAGGAATTAGTTTTCTATGGTCAGCACCAATAAGTGCACGCATAAAATGAGGAATAATTAACCCTATAAAACCGATAATTCCGGCATTCATAACAATAGAAGCGACAAGAATAGCATTTATAAGAAGGTACTTTTTTATAAATGTGGGTAAATATACACCTAATGTTAGAGCGGTATGATTTCCCTCTATCATTAAATTGAGAATCCGACCTTGCGTCATAAAATAAAATATAGAGAAAAGAACAATCAATAAAAGAAATAAAGAATCTACAAGTTTCGCTCCGGCTACATTTCCGGTTAACCAATAAATTGTAATATCCGTACCGGTAGAATCAGCACCCATAAACACCAATACACTTGTAAAACCTGTGCAAACGGCAGCCAGGGCAATGCCGATAATAAGAAGGTAGGTCATATCCCCATGACTTCTTCTTACGGCACAAACCACGATAAAAGATAATAGAATTGAACCAATAAATGCACCTATACCAATGATTTCACTTCCTAGAAAAGTTCCGGCTCCCAGACAAATAGCACAAACAGCACCCAAGGACGCTCCAGAAGAGATGCCTAAAATATAAGGACTGGACAAAGGATTGCGAAATATGGCTTGCATAATAATTCCCGAGAGAGTGAGGCCCATTCCAAGGGTTGCAGATAAAATAATTCTGGGAAGACGAAGTTCCCAAAGTAATTGGGTTTCAACGGGCCATGAGGCAAAAGAATTAACAAAAGGATAAATAAGACTTTTAAAAATTTCAGCTATTGGCAGTTGGACAGAACCGAGAAGTAGGCCGAGAAGGCAGGAAAAAACAAGAAAAATTATCAAGATTGCATTTAAAACAGATGAATAAGTTTTAAAAAAAGAACTCATTGTTATCACCATCGTGTAAGCATTAGCGTCTAAATTATTTATTGTATCTATCTCTAAAAGATTAAAGATAAAAGAAGCATAATGTCTTAATAATTTATAATATATAGATAGAAAAACAGAGAATACATTAAAATTATTAAGCTGTAAAATAAAGATTACAAATAAATAATACAATATTTTATTAAAACAATAAAGATGTAATTTATATTCATTAATTTTTAATCGTTTACTCCTTTCCGCATCACCTCTCCCTTCTATCATTTGGAAGCCGTGAAAGTAGAAAAAATGGATCAGGAAGGCATCGGCACGATTACGGACTGACAAAAAAGCGTTTTCAAGGGAATTTCCCAAGAAAACGCTTTTTTATTGCAAAAATTCAGTTTATTTTGAAATAGACAATATGGAAAATCAAAGTTGTACGGCAAGAACCGTATCTTCGGGGATAATTTCTCCGTCAGGGTTGACTGCCGGGGTAAAGGTCCAGTCACGGACACATTTTTCCGCATAACGGGCCAGCAATTTGAAATCTTCCTTACCCAGTTGCTCATCTTCCAGGGCAACTGGCGTTTCCTGTATCGTACCGTCCGATTCGATATGAACGGATACGCGCATCCAAGGATGATGATTTCTTTCCGCCGCCTCTTTTACGGCGGCAGATGGTGTTTTCATCGGTTGACTCTTTATGACGGAAGGTGTCGCAACCATAAGGGAAACGAAACGAACGGGAACCGACACATCAAGACTGACAGCCTTGTCACCCAGTTTTGCGGGAACAAATGTCCAGTTTTTTACGGAATTGACGGCATATTCGTCAAGAATGACCGAGCCTGCACTTTGAACCACCTCAGGTCCCACGGGAAACCCGTCTTCATTGACAGTAAGGTGGATGATTGTTGAAGAAGAATGGGGCAACGCTTTCACGGCGTTATATACAAGCCGGCTCATCGGAGGCGTAGGATGTGTTTTAAGTTTCGGCGGTGTTGACTGTTCTTTCGTCAGCGGCACACCGTTCTTATCAAGGAAATAACCGCCTTCGGGGACAGCGGCATCAGCCACGCCGGAACCGAAAGCCAAAACAGCAGTAAGTGCGATTAATAATTTTTTCATAGAAACCTCGCTTTATCATTAATTTACGAATAATCAGAACAATTATATTTTAATGCATTTGAAAGGAAAAAGAAAATCATAAAAAAGAAAAAAATAAAAAAGACTCGTATAGAAAAGTTGTCCCCGCTTGTCGGGGAAAGTGTCAGCGGAGCTGACGAAAGGGGCAAGAAACATAAGAATAGTTTCTTACAAAACGACAGTAAATACCTGCCTGTCATTCTTGAACGAAGTAATGGCAAGCGAACCGCTTTTCGAGGAGCAAAGCGACGCTGTAAAAGTGAGTGAGACGCTATACCCGACCAACGGGAGCGGTAAGAATCCGGCAAGGGATACAAGATTTAAATATTCTGACCTGTGTACGCAAGCATGCCCCTATCGCCTCGCTTTGCTCGGCACTTCCCTCCGCATTCGGGGGAAGCTGATACTAAGGAAAAAAGAAATTATAGTTTTTAATTTATACATACGTATTTATGTGTATTCTATGCCGGATTCTTCGCTAAGACTTACATGGTGTTTTTTCTCCTATCATCATTCAGATTCTGCCCGTCGCTCAAGAATGACGGCAGGGGGGAAATGCGTTTTCGAGAAGCAGTAAATGACTTTTTGTTTAAAAAGAAAAGAATACGAACCGAAAGCCGTCCCCGCTTGTCGGGGAAGGTGGCAACCGTCAGGTTGACGAAAGGGGCAAGTGTGGGAGGAAAGGTAAGAAACCGGTGTGACGGATATGAATCACGGGGGAAATATTTCTTCCTTCCCTTGACTATAAGGATAAATATCGTTACAATACAATGCATAAGAAAAGCTTTGACGAAGACGATCGGTTTTGAACCCGGCACAGAGAGCCTCTGTATGGTGGAATGAGGAGCGGGAGAAGCGGATGAATCACTTCTGAGCTGCGGAGAGGAAAGGCTTCGCCGGGACACCGTTATTTGTGCCGAGTGGCTTTATGTCATTAGGGTGGTACCACGGGATATAATCTCGCCCCTTGCCGGGCGGGATTTTTTTGTTTTATGAAATGCAGGAGGAACAGGAATGGATTACAGCAAAACATTGCATTTGCCGCAGACGGAATTTCCGATGCGGGGAAATCTGCCGCAAAAGGAACCGGAATTTGTTGAATTATGGCAAAACCGCAATCTGTATAAAGAAAGAATTGCAAAGAGAGAAAATGAAGGGGCGAAAAAGTTCGTTCTTCATGACGGACCGCCTTATGCAAACGGGAAAATTCATATCGGTCATGCTTTGAATAAGACGCTGAAGGATATCATTGTCCGTTACCGCCATATGGCAGGGTATAAGGTCAATTATGTACCCGGCTGGGATACCCACGGACTGCCGATCGAGTATGCGGTGCTGAAAGATTCGGGAGAGGACCGGGCCAATATGACGGCGCTGGAACTCCGCCGCAAGTGCCTTGCGTATGCAAAGAAATGGATTGAAATCCAGAAAACCGATTTTATCCGCATGGGTGTTGTCGGCGATTTTGAAAATCGTTATGTCACGTTCGATCCCCATTTGGAAGCACGGCAGATTGAAGTTTTCGGTGAAATGGCCAATAAGGGTTATATTTACAAGGGCAAGAAAGCGGTTTACTGGTGCCCTCACTGTGAAACGGCGCTGGCAGAAGCGGAAATCGAATATAAGGACAGAAAATCTCCGTCCATTTATGTAAAATTCCCGGCGCTGGATATTAAAAATCTCGGGCCTGAAGGGGTTGATCCGTCGAAACTTTTTGCGGTTATCTGGACGACCACGCCTTGGACCATTCCGGCAAACCTGTATATTTCCGTCAATCCGAAATTCACTTATGTATGGGTGCATAATCTCGATGCCGACGAATATTATCTCATGAATAAGGAGCTTGCTCCGGCGGCTATGGCGGATTGCAAGATTGAAAATTACGAATTTGCCGGTCGTGAAATGACGGGCGAAGAATGGGATATGGCGACATTCAGACATCCTTGGGAATTCTATCACCGTACGGTATACGTGCTTGAAGGAAGCCACGTCACGCTCGATGCAGGTACAGGCTGCGTTCATACCGCTCCCGGCCACGGCGTCGATGACTTTGAAGTTTACAAGAAATATGAAAATGCAGGCAAGTTGAAGCAGGAGGTCATTTGTCCTGTCGATGATAAAGGCTGCATGACAAAAGAAGCGGGCGAATTTATCGAAGGAAAAACGACTTGGGAAGCGGAAGGACCCTGTATTTCCGAGCTGGCTCATGCAGGTATGCTTCTCGGAAAGAAGTCCATTCATCACCAGTATGCTCATTGCTGGCGTTGTAAGAACCCCGTCATTTACAGAGCGACAGAGCAGTGGTTTGCCTCTATCAATGATTTCCGTGAAAAAGCATTGGAAGCGGTGGACAATACAACGTTCATTCCCTCTTGGGGCCATGACCGTCTTTACAATATGGTCCGTGACCGTCAGGATTGGTGTATTTCCCGCCAGCGTTCCTGGGGTGTGCCGATTCCCGCTTTCTACTGCGATGATTGCGGAAAATATGTAATTACCCCCGAAACTATCGGAAAAGTGAAGGACGTTGTGGCAAAAGAAGGCTCCGATGCATGGTGGAGTTATCCGGCGGAAAAACTTCTGCCCGAAAATTTCAAATGCCCTCATTGCGGCGGTACGCATTTCCACAAGGAAACGGACATCATGGACGTATGGTTCGATTCGGGATCGACATGGAACGGCGTTTTGAAAGATCCGCATGAAAATTGGAAAAAAGACGGAGCGGAGTATCCGTGCGACCTCTATCTGGAAGGCTCCGACCAGCACCGCGGCTGGTTCCAGAGTTCACTTCTTACCAGTGTGGCCGTCAACGGCAAAGCACCATACAAAGCAGTACTCACCCACGGATTTACCATGGACGGCGAAGGCCGTAAAATGTCCAAGTCGGTAGGCAATGTAGTGGCACCGCAGGATATTATCGACAAATACGGCGCCGACGTCATGCGTCTTTGGATTTCCTCCGTCGACTATCAGGGCGACGTCCGTCTGTCCGATAAAATCGTGAAATCCATGAGCGATGTATACAGAAAAATCAGAAATACCTTCCGTTATCTTTTGGGCAATCTCTACGATTTCGATCCGGCAAAAGACAGCGTGGCTTATGAAGATATGGAAGAACTGGATAAATGGGCATTGCTCCGTATGGAACAGGTGAAACGGACCGTTCTCAAGGCTTATGAAAACTATGAATTCCACGTCATGTACCATGCGGTTCATAATTTCTGTACCGTCGACCTGTCCTCGGTATATCTGGATATTCTGAAAGACCGTCTTTATACGGAAAAAGACGATTCCCGCTTGCGGAGAAGCGCCCAGACGGCGATGTATGAAATCCTGCTCACTCTTGTGAAGCTCGTCGCTCCCGTCATCTGCTTTACTGCCGAAGAAGTCTGGCAGGCCCTGCCCGTCCGTGACGAAAAGGAATGGTCCGTTCACATGATGGACATGCCGGAAGAAAATGACCGTTATCTGGACAAAGAACTGGATGAAAAGTGGAAAAAACGTCTTGCTTTGAGAAGTGTCGTTACCAAAGCGCTTGAAGAATCAAGACAGGCAAAAATCATCGGTCATCCTCTGGATGCGGAAGTCACCGTCTATGCGGAAGGAGAAAATCTCGCCGTTCTGAAAGACATGGAAAAAGAACTGGCCGACTTCTGCCTGGTTTCCCAGACAAAAGTTACGGAAGGACTTGAAAACGCACCTGAAAATGCGGTTTCCTCCGAAGACGGAGCCGTCAAAGTTTCCATTGCTGTCTGCACCCTCGAAAAATGCGAACGCTGTTGGAAACGGACCCCCGATGTAGGACATGACCCCGCTCATGAGCATGTCTGCGGCCGTTGCAGCCGTGTTTTGACCGAAATGGGAGAATAAAGAAATAAAAAAAGCATCGCCTGCGAAAAACAGACGGTGCTTTTATTTTTGTTTCGATGATACATAAAAGATAAAAATACGGTCAAGCAGAACCACCGAAAACGCAAGAAGTAACCAAAGGGACAGAAAGATACGCCACGGTTTCATGAGACCTCCTTCCCCGGAACCGGAAAACACGAGCGGGATATAAAAAAACAACAGATAATGGTATACTAAAATTATATATGAAAACAGGAAAATTTCCCATGTAAATCAAGAGAGGAGCCGTAAATGAGAAAACTTTTATTTCTACTCTGTTCATTTTGTATGATTCTTGTGTCGGGGTGCGTAAAAATTGATTCCGACATCAAAGTAAATTCCGATTTCAGCGGAAAATGGCAGGCTGTCGTACAGTCCCAGGTGGGACCGCTCAGCCGCGGCGATGTGGAGCAGGAAATCAGGAAAACCGGACTCACCGGGTATACCGTATATCCCATCAACAATGAAGGAAAAGTGATTAAAGACAAAGAAGCAAAAGGCGCTTTCCCTAACTGGCAGATTGAAGCGGATTTCAAAAACAGTCAGGAACTGGCAAAACTCGGCCATGCCCTCGGAACGGTCGGCGGACGGGATATACGGGACGTCATTACGCCTCTTCCGGACAATGACAAAGTCTATAAATTCAGCTTGGGACGGTCACCGGGCGTTACGAAAATTACCCTGGATGCCGATATTTCCAAGGACACCACCGGCGGCGGTACTCTGGAAGGAAATACGGTGACCTATCAGGAAGGACAGGAAATTTATTTCCAGTTCACCAAAAAAACACCGGTTCTTGCTTATATCGGATACTTCATCGGCTTTGCAGTGCTTGCAGGCGGCAGCTGGTATCTCTATAAAAGAACAAAAAAACAGGGCGAAGATATAGCGGCATAACAGGAATGACAAGAAACGGCTCTCATGACAGGGAGCCGTTTTTTTGCGGAAAATTATTCGTCCAAAGTAAATTTCCAGGCACAGAAAGAATAGGGAGAAGAAACTTCGGGCGGACAAGAAAGGCACTCCGTCCTGATCCGTGAATCGATGGCGGAAGCAAAACGGGCATACTCTACAAG
>ULYM01064904.1_pt1 | contig 12801 bp, 7 predicted proteins | sample 1962141 | NCBI WGS metagenome assembly ULYM01 (sample SAMEA4835862, study PRJEB28245) | human gut metagenome | biome: gut microbiome; material: fecal sample | place: Denmark | collected 2008
GGCATCTACCCAGTCCTGTGCTCAGGCTAAGGGTCAGAAGATTGCCGTAAGATAGTATACTGAACTTGCGAATCTTGAATAAATTATATAGAAAAAAATCTAAAAACTTGGTAGTTATTTTGTTTTTTCGTATCTTTGCAATCGGAATTAAAATGAAATATACGTATGGCAAGTACCTGATATGCAAGGGGCATATATAGGTGAACTTAGCAAGTCACGATAATTTTGTTTTTTGTAATTAGACAAGCAATTATAGTAGATATGAACGATAGAAAATTACCAGTAGGCATCCAGTCTTTTGAAAAAATCAGAAAGGGTGGATATCTTTATGTTGACAAGACAGATATTATCTGGCAACTTGCCAATAGAAATAAAACGTATAATTACCTGAGCCGCCCACGCCGCTTTGGTAAATCTCTGTTGGTAGATACGCTCGAAGCCTATTTTCTGGGTAAGAAGGAACTCTTCGAAGGGTTGAAGATTATGCAGATGGAGAAGGAATGGGTGAAGCGACCTGTCATCAGGCTCGATATGAGTCGTGCTGGCGCAGAGCCGGAAACTTTACGCTCTTATCTCGACATCACTTTCGACAGATTAGAGAAGGAATATGACATTACACCTAAGCCAACCGCCAAACTTGCCGACCGTTTTGACGGCATTATCCAAACGTCATATGAGCAAACTGGACAACAGGTTGCCATCCTCATCGATGAATACGACTCTCCATTGCAGCATTCCTGGAAGACTCCACATCATGAAGCATGTACGGATATCTATAGAGAGGTTTTTGCCATTCTCAAAGCTGATGATAAATACGAGAAGTTTGTTTTCATTACCGGTATTACCAAGTTTACGCAGATTTCTCTTTTCTCTGTACTCAACAATTTGAGTAATATAAGCTTTGATTCTGAGTATGCAGCTCTTTGCGGTATCACGAAAGATGAACTCCTCTCAGATTTTAAATCGGAGATTAACAGGTTGGCTACAAAGAAAGGATGGACTTTTGATGAAGCCGTGGTACAGTTGACGGCATTCTACGATGGTTATCATTTCAGTCATGAAAATATGGTTGATATATTCAATCCATTCAGTCTTATCAATGCCCTCGCTGACTCCAGTCTAAAGAATTACTGGGCTTCATCTGGAGCAACCTCTTTGCTTCCTAAGTTTGTAGATGATATGGAAATTAGATTGAAGGATTTCGAGAAATGTCCGATAGACAGCGATACCTTGGAGACTTCTGATGTGACAGGTGGTGGAGCTGAACTTTTCCTCTATCAGTCTGGTTATCTCACGATAAAGGGATATATGGAAGGAATTTATTTGCTGGGCATTCCAAACTATGAAGTACGCAAGGCTCTATACAAGATAGTCTTGCCAGCCTTGACGCTGAAATCAAATGCGATAGTGATATCTACACAGAATATGTTGCTGTATTCTCTAAAAATTGGCGATTTGCCTGAAGCCATGAAATGTCTGAAGGCGCTTATTGCGGATGTGCCATACAGCAATAAGAAACTTGCCAGCATGGATATGGAAGAGAGGTACCGTCTTATCTTGAGTACCATCTTCAATGCTATCGGCTGCAGGGTGGAAGTTGAGAAGATGATTTCTACTGGTAGGATAGATATGGTGTTGGAAACCAATAACTTCATCTACGTTCTGGAACTGAAGCTGAGCAACAATGGAGGTATTGATACGGCAGCGGAGCAAATTAAGGCTAGACAATATGCCGAACCATTCAAGGCGGATAAACGCAAGGTAATAGCTATTGCTATAGAACTGGATGATTCTGGTAAAGGACTGGTTGATTGGAAGGAAGTTTAGAATCAAGAAATCCACAGCTGGCTTGAGTGCCTGCTGTGGATTTCTCTTGTTTATATTAAAGTGTAGGATTCTATAATACTGTCTTACTGATCAATCGTAATGGCATCGCCTTGTAGCGACCGGTGTTCTTTCCATCACTACCACTCACGAAACGTACGTTTGAGAAGTTCAGACTCTTGTTGTAAATATCAAAATACTTGTACCAAAATCCGTAGTCCGGACTTGTACTGGCAAAACCTTGTGTTCCTGATAATGGTGTTTGAGTCCACAAATCTACATGAATAGGATTTCGTAAAACCTCATTTTCCAAATATCCGCCGTAAGGTAAGTAAATTCTACTTAGTTGCGAGTCTGTTGTCTTAATTTCTGCACAACTGTATGTTTCGCCAGATGGTGTTGTCTTGGTTACTACCTGAATGGCGTGATCAGATCCATTGATCAAATCCTCGAAAACCTCCATCTTTGGGATTTCATATCCGCTAGGTGAAAGAGTTTTGGAAAGATTATCTGACTTACTTGTAGCAATGTAGAAGTAACCACCGATTGCTTTTTCGTTTCCCTCCAATGCTCTTGTCTCTCTAATGTAAGGACCATTATTCGATGCACCCAGATTGCGGTCGAGCATGAGATAAGTTTTGCCACTATTACCTTTCACCTTGACCACTTCATAATAGAACCAGCCTTGAACCAACTTACTGGTTTCTCCATCTTCAGCCATTTGATTATCTGTGTTCGAAATCTGATGAAAGATACCTGTATGATATACATCATAAGTAATCTTTACCCTAGCTGTATTCTTGATGTTGAAAGATGATTTCCAAAGAGAATTATCGTTACTATTATTCAGGGTCACTTTCCAGTATCCGCTACCATTATCTTCAACCGTAAATCTAGTATCGCTATTCTCATAGCTGTCACCATCCAACTTCTTGATGAGATAACTGTACGTATTGTTAACTGGGCTAAAATGCAAACCTTCATTCCTAACGACGGCGATGCCGCCGTCATGTATCTCTTCTGGCGTTATACCTTGCACTTTATCTAACCATGTGAAGTAATCATTTGTCAATTCATTCGATCCATCCCATAATGAAACCAGACGTTGATCATCTCTCTTGAAATCATAACCTTTCTGTATAATCTGAGCGGTGAGCACTAAGTCACCGGATTTAACTGTTAATGTGCCCGTTCTGCTTTCTTCCTGAGCATCGTTCTTATCTATAGTAAAGGTCAGGACATATTTTTTACCCTGAGTAGATTTGTTGGTTCCATCATTTGTATTCGTTTCTACAGCGGTAGGATTTGTATGTATCCACCTGTCTACAGGGGTAACCGTATAAAAACTACCATCGCTGCTGGTTGCTTCTTCCAAAGTCGTAACTACAGTTACTGTAGCATTGGTAGCTTCAGCGTCTACGTAAACTTTATCGCTAACACCCAGTTCATAATCCTTGCAGGCTATCATTTTGGTGATGGTAGGATTGTCATCAACTATTTGTGCCTCTATTCTGTTTTCCGGTTGTGCCTTGATGGCTTCCTCCTTAGTTCTGAAACCATAATCATTCACCTTGGTTACAGTGATGGTATAGTTATGGTTCCTCAAGAGATCAAATTGATCCGTCTTGGTTGTTGCATCCTTGTAAAGACCCACTTTATAGTAGCCTTCTACACCATTGTATTTAGCCTTGATGATAACGTTAGCTTTACCTGCAGAAGTCTCTGTTACTGCTACTTCACGGCTAGTTCCACCGCCGAAATCTGTGCTACTAAACTCTGTTGTCTCTGCTAAGGCACTGGTTGGGTCTGTATTATAATCAGCAGGGGCAATAGCACTCTTGGCAGCGGTATTAGTAATGATAAGACCAGCATCTTTTTCAGGAAAAACAGTCTTTACCGCTTCAGCTACTTTCAAGGTAACCTTGGCATATTGTCTCAACAGACTGACATTTGCCGTACCATCCAAGAGCTTCTGTAAAGATACGCTACCCCAACATACTGGGCTGTTTGTATCTATTGTTCTAGATGTAGCTAACGCAATGTCTTGCAAATCTTTTGCTTCTGTCTCACTGAGGTCACTAACGTTCGTTACCAGATGAACAGTAGACGTTCCTGATGGAATTTTGCTGATTGTTACCTTATATTTCCCTTCTCCGTCGGGACTTCCATAAGTTGCATCAGCCATATCTATATAGTTATTGCTTTTATCATAGAACACGGCTTTGATAGAATTGATGCTTTCCGTTGTTCCTGCTCTAGTACCTATTTTCTTTTCGGAGAAGTTGGGCAACTCAATGTTCAAGGTTACCCCCTCGGCAGGGATTTCATCCCCACTGAGTCCGATAGTCTCCATTGCATCCTTGCAAGAAACAAGGCAAAGGAGCAATCCCATCCATATCATTAAATGCTTTATCTTCTTCATTTTTCCCAATATTATTTATTTTGCACCATCAGGTATACCTTGATACCATGTTCCACCTTCGTAATAGCCAGTATCGTTTTTGAAACTCCTGCCATTAAAGAGAATGATACTTTGGCCTGTCTTTTTATCCGAAGAGGTGTATAATCTTATAGATTTCTCGTGTTCACCTTTTATCGCTTTGAGCGTTATGACAGTTTTATGCCATGAACCTACAGTACTTTTGGTGTAAGTTTTACCCTCTGTATCGAACATTTTGAACTGACCATTAGCTGCTATGCCATACTTTATGAACCAGCCATAGATTTCAGATTGAGTATATATAGTAATCTTAATATTCTCAATTTCTGGCTTTTCATCAAAAGCATGCCACATGGCGTCGGTTGTCGGGTCGAAAACAATCCAACCCTCATGATCCTCGTAATCGAAGAGAGGAATACCCGGCTCATTATGGTGTGGACAACGATGGGCTGCATAACCTTTACCTTCGTTAAAATGATTATTAAACATGAGTAAGGTTTCACCTGGTTTCATTTTTATATCTCCATCAACACCAGCGTCATGACTTATAGAAACTTTATTCACATCAAAAGTCCAGTAATACCAGCCAGGGTTGGCGTAATCCGCATTCATTTTATCACCTGGCCAGTTCTGTGTAAATTTCCAAACTTTATCACTCTTACCATTCGTTTCACCAATTTGGGTATATGCATAGAGACAATGGTTTGCTTCTTGAGGCTTAGTGAACGTATTAGCGTCAGTAGACCATAATGAGTCATACCATCCATCGTTCCAGTTGTTTGTACCACCTTCATCCAATGTTCCATTGTAGTTATTTTCAGCCTTACTGCCATCAGTATTATTATATGGTGTGCGATCATTAATAGCCCTGAAGTAGATATAATAATTACCTACTGCTGGCTTAACTGTAATCTTAATAGGCTTTTTAAAGTCATATTCTGCACCATATTTACCTGTAGTATAACCTCTTGGCTGAACATAAATGGTATGTTCAATGGATGTTTCTACTGGTTGGTCAGCTTTAATACTAAAGGTACCCTGATCAGTACCAGTCACCGAATTAGCCGTTATGGATGAAGTAATCGTTTTTCCACTTCCATTTGTATAGCTTATGCTGGATTTTGCCTCTGAGGCAGAAGTAGTTCCACCATCTGTAAATTCTAAGCCTCCAAGATTGGTATTGAAACTTATTATAACCTTGGGCATATTATCGCTTCCACTATAGATAGTTATCTCTTGTGGAGTTACATCAAAATATGGCTTTACATCATACTTTACATCAATGTATTTCTTAATGTTACCAGCCTTGATCCATACTTTAGCAGTACCTGTATATACACCACTATAGGCAGCATAGTTAATATCCTTATTTATTCTGAACTTAATCTGCTTTGTAAGTATATCCAGTTCTGGTATAATCAGATCTTTACCTTCTTTCTTTGTCTCACAACCAAGGTTTTCTTTTGTAATGGTTGCATTCGATTCATAGTTAATGGAATCAGATGTCGTTGACGTAACACTAGCCCACGGCTTGCTTACCCACAAAGTGGTATGGTTGAAGTCGGCGGAAATAGGCACCATTTCCCAGGGCTCTACACTTACCTTGCAATCCAGCTCCATATTACCGAGGGTCTTGATAGCACCGGTAATCTCATAGAAGGTACCGCGAGGGAATACGGGTACTTCTGTGCCATCCTTCTTATGACCCAAATCGATACGATAATTGTTGACTGCAGAATTTCCTACCTTACCATTGATGGTAAGATAACTGCGGTCGGATTCTGATGAGATATATCGCTCTGGGAGATAATAGGTCTGCTGGAAAAGCCATTTGCCCGCAGGGCTTACTGTTTCCGCTGTTCCTGTTCCTTCAATATCGTCTGTATTATTTGTTGCCGGCAGAGATCTGTTGTCTGTCCAATCGGTATAGTATACGGCAGCTCCAGATGATGCCTCATACGGAGTACTTTTAATACCATCCTTGTATATTTTATTATATGCATTATCTTCCCAAGTTGGAGTCTCAAATTTACCGCCCCAGTAAAGATGGGTAAAAGGAGAGAGCTTATAGGCAGAAATACTGTTGATGCTAAAGGGCTTGCCTCCGAAATTGGTTGCAACTTCTGCGTTACTTGGATCGAAGATAAGATTCAGCTTAACCTTTACGCATGTAAACTTCAGGTTAGCTGCAACCTCGGTATATTTCTTACCCGCAGCTTTAATCTCGGTTTCAGCAAGATTGCCTGTGGCATCCTTCTCTGGTTCGTAAATCATCGGGATATTGGTGCATACAGGCATACCTGTTGTACTTGTAGGTCTGTAATCGAGTACTATATTTTTGAGATCATTTTCTGTTTTGATAGTCTGACCACTCAACACCTTGTTCATATTGGCAACCACATAGATATGGTAAGTGCCCGGCTCGATATTGAGCTGATAGTTAGCTACATGCGGCTCTACCATCATTGTAGCCAGTGGGGCAGGGAGCGTCTCTATCAGGAGCTTGCCATCATTTCCATTTCCTGTAGGGAAAGCATAGAGGGTCAGGTCGTTGATCTGGCATTCATCTACCGTAGCGTTATAGGTAGGAAGGCCGGATGCATCGTCGGTACGGGTGCCGCGGCTGCTGAGCACGGTTGGCACGAGTACATGCAAGTTGCTTTCTGACGAAATGGGAGCGCGCTCGCCTCCAAGTTCGTCAGAGCAACTTACTGTAACCAACAATATAAACCAACTAACTAAACTTAAAATGAAATCTCGTATTTTCATTGTTCCTAATTTTTAAAGTCAAATACTCTTATGAGCTAAATGCCCGGAAGGGACTCTGACACCTAAAACGGTTAGAAATCGACACGCTGGATGCGCTTGACCCAATCCAGGATGGAGATTCTGATCTCCGCATATCTCCACTGGTTGCCCTGGAGGAAGAAGTCGAGCTTGTAGTCGTACTCACGGTCCAGGAATTCCTGCTCTGAATAATGCTGGGCTTCGAAAGCACCACGGCATTGAGCCAGATAGTCAGCAAGATTGATGCGTGCCACCTCTTCGCCTGTAGTCTTGTTCGTGATGGTGAGGATGGCGTTCTTGTCGTTTTCTTCTGCCGGATGCCAGATGAGTCGGGAGAACATGAGGGCGGCATGAGCGGTGCGCTCCTTTACATTGCCCTCGGTATCCTTAAACTCAGTGGTCCAGGTGTAGTATGGGGTATATGTCAACTCCTCGTCGGGGAGGAGAGAGTTGTCGTAACTGATATCGCCGTTGGCATTGGTTATCTGATAACTGAAGTCATCGGCATGGATGTTGGCAGGCTCGTCGGTCTGATGCAGGCTGATGGTGAGCTGCTTGGTATCACGAACCAGACCGATGGTATGGCGTGTAACCTGCAGGTCTTTTACTTCAACCAGTTCGTTGCTGAGTCCCTGCCAGAGTGTATCGAGCGGTTGGCTCTGGTTGTTCACCTTGCCCTGTTCGCGGTCGAGCCGTGCATGGAGGGCGGTGATGTTGTCACCCTGCTGTGGCAGAGCTATCTGGAATTTGGCACCTGGCTGCGCGAGTGCATCTTCGTATTTCTTTTGGAAGGCGAAGGTTGCGAATCGGTATTTGCCCGGTTCCAGATTGATTCGCATGGCATAGTTAGGGTCCTTGAGCGGCTGTGATGTCGCATCGTTATAGGCATCATGGCGAGCAATGAAGTTGCCCTGCTCGTCGTATACGAATACGCTGAGTCCGCCCACATGATCATTGAACATGTCGGCACGCTGCACGTTGTAGTCGTACTTGAACTGCAAGTCAACACCCATGTCACAAGGAGGCAGGTCGTCGTGCATCAAGTCGTTGCAGCTGCTGAGCATACTGCCCGCCATGATGAATCCCCATCCCATGCATATATTCTTGATCCAACTGTTAAACTTCTTGTTTGCCATGATGCTTATCTGTTTTATGAAAAAGTAAAGTGTATAAATTGATTCTTATTCTTCCGATATAGCCAGCCGCTCCTTAGCGCTAGAGCGGCTGAGCTATATATAATAATGTGTAATGGATTACAAATCGATCTTCTGAGAGCGCTTAGCCCAAGAAAGGATCTTTACGCTGACGCTGATGTACTGATCGTTCTCATCGTCTGGAAGAGTAGGCTTAACCTCTGGAACGTCAGGATATCCAAGACCGCTTACCTTGTTTACAGAAAGCTCGTACCAGTTGTTGCGGAGCACACCGTAACGACCGAGGAATTTATCGTTGTCTGTACCATAACCAGTACCAGGTGTCCAAGGAGTCATCTCGTTGAAGTGCTTGATACGGGCAATGTAGTAAGCTTCGCCATTGAGGTATGTAGAGATACCGGTTTCAGCTGACAAACCAAGCTTTTTGTTGATCTTATCAACATTGTCATCTGTAACCTGTGATGAAGCAGCTCCGCCTGAGTAGGTAATGTTAGCTGCCTCAATAAGATGCTGACCAGCCTTGCCGCTGATGTTTGTACCCTTAGAAAGGTCTACATCATACTTTGCCTGCTCTTCAGGAGTTGTAATACCCATAACATTGAGAGCAACAGTCTTAATCTGTTGTTTAAGATCAGCTTCTTTCCAAATATCGGTATTGTTACCAATCTTATAGAATGTCTGAACTTTTGTAAAGCCATTAGGAGTGAAAACTGCCTTAAACACAACACGTGTAGTCTGACCCTGCTTCATGTTGTCAAGGTCGAAGGTGTTCTCAAGGCAATACTGAGGATTGGCATCACCTGCGGCGCCCGTAACGTCTTTATTTTCAATCATTTTGAAGGCAGTCTTGCAGTTTGCCAAATCCTGATAATCAGCATTATTATAGTTAGGATCTACGCCCCAATATACACGCTTGAAGGCAGTACTTGTTTTATCATAGAAACGATCTGTTTTCCATATATCGGCAAAACCCGTAGTAGCCGAAGACAAACCACCAATCTGATGAACCGGGTATGTAGAATTATTGGTTACGTCGAGCTGCCAATTCTTAATTTCTACTTTGGCATTTGTGTATGTACCATCAGCTACTTTGTAGCCTTCATTTTTAAAATCCTTCATTGTAACCTTAGCCAAACCACGCTCTACGTAAATTGTAGTAGCAGGCTTAGCCTGTGCTTCCTCTTTTGAAGCGTAAACACCTTTAATATCAACAAGAGTTGTAGGCTCGGTTGTTGTACCATTATACATGGGAGCATTTGCCATAAAGATGCCATCGGTCTTGGCATAATCAACAGCATTAACCTTTGAAACATCTTGGCTCCAATTTGCATAAGTATCGGTTGAAGCAGTAGGCAATTTTACCTTTACCTTCTTGGTAGTAGCAGTAACATCAAAATCATTGTTGAGGAGCACCAGTGCCTTATAGTTGCCTTTTACCGTTACACCCGAAAGCTTTACAGTAGCAATAGCTGCTGTTGTAACACCATCATTCTTAACGTCGGTCCAAGGGTTCATGGTTCCAAGTTCGGCACTTGTAACAAACTGATCTGTATTAGCATCGAAGATAAGGATGGTACCATTCTTAACCTCATACTCAGCTGCTGTACCATACTCAAATGAAGGTGTACCTTGCTTAGGTTCCTCAGGATTGTCTGCACGAGTACCACTTGTTGTAGGCAGATTAATCTTGAATGAAGCATACGCAGTACCAGTCTCATTCTCACTAGAGCCATTACCCCCATTTACTAAATCGTTGTTGCTTGAACAGCTTGCTGTCATAGCTGCGATGACAGCCAAGCCAAATAAATGTTTAATCTTCATAATTTTTGAAAGTTAAGCTTGTTTATAATCGTTATTCTCTAATTTTCTGTTATTCCAATTCCTTTATCTGCTTGAAGACATCTCTTACACGTTCTGCCTCTTTCGAGTTGCCTGCCTTGGCAAGATGCTTTTCGGCAGAAGTAAGATCACCTTTCTGCAAATCGGTGCAGGCGGCATTGAGATTCGCAGCCTCATCATCTGGGAAGAGACGGACAGCGATGTCGAATACCTCGTTAAACTCTGGCGAACCCGGCTCGTAAGTCTGTGCCACCAGGAACATCTCCTGCAGAGAAAGCTGCTGTGGTTTGGTCTTCAATATCTCCTTGGCCTCTTCGATGCTGAACGGACGAACCGTGTAGGTTACCGTATAGTCGCTATGACGGAGACGAGGATAGATATAATCCAGGATGTAGCGGTAACTAGCCGAATGGAGCTTCTTGATCTTCAGGTCCTTATCATCAGGAGCCAGCGAGGAGTTAGCTATCTCGAGTATCGCTTCCTTATCAGCCAGATTACTTGCCTGGATCTTCTTCTTGAATCCTTCCCAGTCTTCCGGTGTAGCCTGATAGGTAAAGAGCTTGCTGTTTAAGGTGTAGAGGCTGCTCACATATTTGCGGAGGGCAGCTGCACGCTCGTTGGCAAGGCGCTTGTTGTTGGCATACGAACCATCAGGCGAAGCAAAACCATGGATATCAATATCTGTGATTTCAACGTTCTTGTCGTTCTTCACCAGGTCGATGGTGGAAGTAATCTTCTTCAGCTCAGTAGCATTCTCACGGAAGTTGGCAAGGATATTACTCTTGTTGACCACAAAGCTGAGATAAGCTTCACCCTTTTCAGCTCTCACCTTCTTGGCTTCCGCCTTCGGCTGCACGAAGAAATCCTTCGTAATCTTCGGTGTACGGTCGATATCCGCAATCGGCGTATTGTCCTGTTCTATCAGGTTGCCGCATCCGCAGAGATCTTCTTTCACCGCGAGTTTGAACTTCTTCATCCATTTCTGATAAGGAACAGACTGGGCGAAGTAAACCTGCTGACTGGTCTTGTTCTTGCGGGTAAAAACCTGTGCCTGCGGATTCTTCTTGCTGTCGGCAAGTCGGCGGTATCTTACAGCCTGGTTTCTACCCTGGATGATGATAGGGTTGAGAGCGATAGAATCAGTTCCTACCATTACCGGTGTGAAAACAATCTGCTGCTCTGATTTCATCTTTAAATCGTTCAGATTCATACGGAAGGCAACGTCCATCCGGTTGCCGTTCTTGCGTGCCAGGACGCTTTCTACCTGAATCTTCCCCCCTGCCAGCTGTTGAGCCTGAGCAGGCATGATGCCCTGAGAAAAGAGTATGCAGAGAGGCGAAATGACCGCATAAAGCTTCATTTTATCCATATTATGATTTCCCTAAAATTTTTTGTATTCTGTCTAGTTCTTACGTGTTTATATTGTCAGTTAAAACAACAGTTAAATTAAATTCTTAGAACACGTATATGAGAGATAGTGCGGCTTTTGTAGGGCCCACATAGTTGCGGTGGTCTTTGTCGAGACATTTTTCGCATCGTCCGTAAAGCTTGTAAGGACTGTAGGCATATCCCAAACCGATAGAGCCTTCGAAATTGAGGTGCTTATTAAGCAACCACTGATAGCCGTAGGTAAGGCCTCCACCTACATACCAGCCTTCATAGTGCCTGCCCTCCAGAGTTTTCGGCAGGATGCCGAAGGGCATGTCAATGTTTTTAATGTTGTATTCACCGCCTAAGGCATGGATTCCGAAGAAATGGCCTCCAAACTTCTGGCAGGTGTACCATCTGTATTCTGGCATAACATTCCAGAATCTCATCTTCTTGTCGCCCGAGAACTTCCAGGGGTTCAGGGTTCCGAAGAGTTGGAAGGTTGTTTTCTTGCCCGTGCCGATTTCTATGCCGGCGTTGGCAGATGTAGAAGCCCATCCCAGTAAGTTGGTCTTCAGAGCGACCTCCTGCGCTCGCGTCGTTGCCGTTGAAAGGATCAGCAGCAGCAACATTGCTGATTTTATGAATGTTTGCTTCATCATATCTTTACTTTTATATTTGGTTTCGTTTATATTAAACTTAGCCTTCGTTTGCCAGTTGGTATCTTTTTTCGGCTGCAAATTTAAGAGAAAATCCAATACGAAGCAAGAAAATGTTTCAAAAAGGGTACATTTCTTTGTGCAAACGATTGCACGAATTATGCAATCTGTTTACGCACACACATCATCAAGTACATGATTGATGGCTGCCTTAATCATTTCTGCTGCCTTGCCATGTTTCTTCTTATTGATGTTCAAAAAATTATGGTCATCTTTTTCCCGGGAGGCCTGCTCCCAATCTTACGTTTACAGACACAGACGGGAAAGCTCTCAGCCTGCAATCCTTCAAGGGGCAGCTGCTTTTGGTGGATATCTGGGGCACGTGGTGTGCTCCTTGCATAGAAGAAATGCCTTATCTTGCCAAGCTGCAGAATGATACACTGCAGATAGCCGGGGATGGCAGTTTTGAAAAGGAAATCAAACTGCTTTCTCCTGGTATTGCCTATTTGGGAATTGAAGACAGGAAAGCCTTCTGTCAGGATATCATCAGGTATATTGATGAAAATCTGAAATAGATAGGTGGCAAGGTTTGATGATATGTCAGATATTCTAATAATCAGTTGATTTATAGATAAGAAAGGTGAGCCTGGATTTTTGACGGGCTCACTTTTTTTACAGCTGCAGTGCTTGAGAAATCTATGCTACCACGCTTCTTCAATGTTTCTTCAGC
>ULYM01035874.1_pt1 | contig 12627 bp, 8 predicted proteins | sample 1962141 | NCBI WGS metagenome assembly ULYM01 (sample SAMEA4835862, study PRJEB28245) | human gut metagenome | biome: gut microbiome; material: fecal sample | place: Denmark | collected 2008
TCGAAGGAGAATGCCCTGGAATCAGCCTCAGAACTAGGCACTGCTCCTCCGTTCACCCACACATTGTTATAACGCTGTGACAAACCACGAACCATCACGAATTTATCGTCGATGAGGCTCACGCCTGGCACTCGGCGTATCACCTCACCCGCATTCGTATCCTGAGTTCTGGATATTTCCTGTGCCGAAACATTGCTCACGATGACGGGACTGTTTTTGGCCACCTGTATCATTGCCGCATCCGTATTACGCCTTTCCACTGCGGTAACGGTCACCTCCTTCAGCTGCTGTTCATCAGGTTGCAGCGCAATCACCTGGTCTGCGTCCTTCGCCTGAACCCCGTCAATTTTTTGAGTCTTATATCCTACATAGTTAATATATAGTGTATATGTCTTATCTTTCTTCATTCCATCGATCTGGAAGTTTCCGTCGATGTTGGTGATAGCCTTCACGTTGGTTCCATCCACAGTGACGACTGCGCCGATGAGTGTCTCTTTCGATTTCTGGTCGATAACCACACCCTTAATCTGTTGCGCCCACGTTGGCATGCTAGCCGCCGAGAGCAATCCTAATACAATAATTCCCCTTTTAGCATTCATAACCTATATCGTTTGATTACGGTTGCAAAGGTACGGCAGCATTATTACACCGTGGTTGCAATGAGGTTGAAAGGCATTGACGAAGCTGCGACAATAGTGTTACGGGCAGAAATCTGTTGCCTTTTTCGGGAATTTGAATCTTGAAAAATGGCATTAATACGCTGATTTTGTGGTAAAATGTATCTTTTTGCTATGCAAAACGGCAATTATTGTGAATTTTGTTTGGCAGTTAACGGATTTTATATTACCTTTGCATCTGAATACATATTTTATGTAAAACTTGTAATGGATAACGTAGCAATATATAAAATAGGTGTGTTCAAGATAAAGAGAGGAAAAGAGACGAGTATTATAAGAGATAATAATTATAAGAAGAGACAGATATTATGAGAATGAAGGTTTTATTTGCTTCCCTGTTGCTGGCTGCTTCGGGGCAAGTGCTGGCACAGTCTTCCGCACAGGTGGGGGGGCAGGTCTTCGATGAGAACGGAGACCCTGTAGTAGGTGCCCAGATCATGGTGAAAGGTTCCAAGACCGGAACCGTGACCGACATTGACGGTAAGTTCAGCTTGCCAAGTGCTAAAAAAGGAGAGGCGATAGTCATCACCTATCTCGGTATGGATTCCCAGACATTGAAGGCGGCTCCAGGTATGAAGGTAAGCATGCACTCTCAAGACCGCCAGCTCGACGAAGTGATTGTTGTGGCTTATGGTGAGCAGAAGAAATCCTCTTTCACGGGTTCAGCAGGCGTAGTGGATGCAGATAAAATTGCCGTGCGTCAGGTAACCAATGTGGTAGATGCCCTCAATGGTCAGGTAGCGGGTGTGCAGATGATAAATACATCTGGCGATCCGTCTTCTACCCCTACCATCCGTGTACGCGGTATCAGCTCAATCAATGCAGGTCAGGATCCGTTGATCGTGGTAGATGGTGCACCTTATTATGGTTCCTGGAGTGACATCAACCCAGCGGATGTGGCATCTGTTACCGTGTTGAAAGATGCGGCAAGTAATGCACTCTACGGAGCCCGTGGTGCCAATGGTGTCATTATGATTACCACCAAGAATCCGCAGGTGGGCAAGACCGTCATCACTGTTGATGCCAAATGGGGCAGCAATAGCCGTGGCTCTCAGACTTATGATATGATTTCAGATCCCGGTCAATATTATGAGACACACTATAAGTCATTATATAATTACTATACCAATGGCAAGGGTATGTCAGCTTATGCAGCTCATGTGGCTGCCAATAACGCAATTGGTGGTTCTTCAGAAAAGGGCGGATTGGGTTATATCTGCTACAATGTGCCTGAGGGACAGTATCTCATTGGCGATAATGGAAAGCTGAATCCTAATGCCACATTGGGCAATAAAATCTCTTATAACGGAAAGGACTATACGATTAGTCCGGACGACTGGCTCAAGGCGGCTTACCGAAACACCCTCCGACAGGAGTATAATATGAATGTGAATGGTGGAAACGATAGTTCCCAGTTCTATGCTTCATTGGGCTATCTGGATAACCCAGGTATCGCATACGGATCTCAGTTTAAGCGATATACTGCACGCCTGAAGGCTACCTATAAGGCAAATGAATGGCTGAAGGTGGGTGGTAACGTAAACTATGCCCATACCGTTACAGACAATGCCACAGAGGTAGATTCTGATGGAAACAATAGTACTACCAATACCTTCTACATGGTCAATACCATTGCTCCTATCTATCCGCTGTATCTCAGAGATGGCAATGGCAATATCATGACCGATGATAATGGTAAGATATATGATTATGGTAACGGAATGAATGCAGGCTTGAATCGCCCTGTACTCTCTCAGCTCAACCTGTTGAAGGATGACCAGCTTCAGGCATCCCATTCTGTAGGCAATACTTTCGGTATCAATGGTTTCGCAGACATAACCCCGACATTTGTCAAGGGGCTGAAAATTACCTTGAACGGTACGGTGGATGACTATGAATATCGCTATCAGAGTACCCAGCAGCCTTATTATGGATTTGGTGCAACGACTTATCCTAATGGTGAGGTAACCGTAGGACATTACCGTTATTATACAGTCAACTTCCAGCAGTTGGTAAACTATGCCCGTTCTTTTGGTCTGCACAACATGACATTGTTGTTGGGTCATGAGAACTATAAGCAGACTTATGAATACGTATATGGCGGCCGTTCCAACATGTTCTCTTTCAAGGGAAACCATGAGTTGGCAGGTGCTATCACCAATGAGCCGACATATTCTAATCAGACCAATTACAACACCGAAGGTTTCTTCTTCCGTGGCATGTATGATTATGATGGCAAGTATTTCGGTCAGGTATCTTATCGCCGTGACGGTTCATCCCGCTTCTCTCCAGCCCATCGCTGGGGCGATTTCTATTCTTTCGGTGGTGCCTGGATACTGACCAAGGAAGATTGGATGGCAGGCTCCAAGTCTTGGCTCGACATGATGAAGGTGAAATTCTCTTTCGGTCAGCAGGGTAACGATGCCATCGGTAACAACCGTTATCTGGATACTTACGGCATCGGTAGCATGAATGGCAACATGGCGCTGACCTTTGCTTCAAAGGGTAATGATAAGATTACCTGGGAGACCAATACCAATATCAACGCAGGTCTTGAATTCGAACTCTTCAAGGGTCGTCTGACCGGTGATGTGGAGTATTTCTACCGCAAAACCACTGACATGCTCTGTTTCATCAGCGTGCCTATGTCAATGGGTTATGCAGGCTATTACTCTAATGTGGGTAACATGGTGAACCGTGGTGTAGAACTGAATCTTGCAGGAGATGTAATCCGCACCAAGGATTTTGCGTGGAACATCAATCTCAATGCCACCCACTATACCAATGAGATAACGAAGCTTTATGAAGAGAACAAGAACGAGATGCTGAGCGGATATGCCGGTTATCATAACGGTTCTTATTATTATGGTGAAGGATTGCCTATCTACACCTGGAGATTGAAGAAATATGCGGGCGTAAATGAGAAAGGAGAATCCACATGGTATGTTGAGAAAGAAGATGGTTCGCTGGGCAAGTCTGCAAAATGGTCGGAAGGCTCTTACTTTGCCTGTGGCGACCCGACTCCGGATCTTTATGGTGGCTTTGGCACATCGTTGTCGTTTAAAGGTATTGATGTCGGTGTGAGCTTCACTTATTCCATCGGCGGCAAGTCTTACGATTCAGGTTATCAGAGTCTGATGAGTGTTCCTTATGATAGCTGGACAGGTTTTAATTTCCATAAGGATATGCTGGATGCCTGGTCTCCAAGTAACAGAGAATCCAACATCCCTCGCCTCCAGTATAATGATACGGATGCAAGCTCATCTTCTGACCGCTTCCTGATTAATGGAAGTTATCTCAACCTGCAGAGCATCAATATCGGTTATACCTTGCCAAAGAGCCTGACACGTCGTTTGGGCTTGACTAAGGTTCGTGTCTATGGTGCGGCAGACAATGTCTATTTGTGGAGCAAGCGAAAGGGATTCGATCCTCGCACAAGTTTCACCGGCTCACCTAGCAACGAGCAGTATGCGTTTGTTCGTACCATCTCTGGTGGTATTACACTTCAATTTTAAACTGTTAGATAACGAGATTTTTATATAGATAAGGAGAATTTTATATGATGAACAATATATTTCGCAAGGTTTCTCTGTTCACAGTAGTGCTCTCTTCATGTTTGATGATGCAGAGCTGTCTGGAGGAGGAACTGCCAAAGGATTATGCAACAGGCAGTCAGGTGCAGGGGTCTGAGACGGCTCAGCAGGGCTTGCTGACCGGCTTGAGTGCCTATATGGTAAAGAGTGGTGTGTATGGCGACGGTTCGGCTTACGACAACGGTTATCCCAGCCAGATGATTATCCGTGATGTGATGACAGAGGATTTTCCGGTTTACAATGCAGATTACGACTATTTCTCATATATAGAGAATGGTAAGGGACTCCGTAGCCCATTCAATTACACCTATTTCTACTATTATGGTTTAGTGAACAATGCCAACAGTATCATCTCGTCGCTCGATGTGGAAGGAGCATCTGAATCAGCAAAGGCGTCTGCCGGTGTAGCTTATGCTTACCGTGCTTTGGCATACCTGGATATGGCAAGAATGTTTGAATTCAAGAAGACCGGATACTCTGACTTTGATGCCAAAGCAGCCAAGATAATGGGACTTACCGTGCCTATCGTGACCGAGAAGACTACAGGCGAGGAGGGTAAGAACAATCCTCGTGTACCTTATTATACCATGTATCGCTTCATCCTGCACGACCTGAATAAGGCTGAGGCATACTTGAAGGGCTATAAGCGTACGGGCAAGGAGCAGCCGGATGAGAGCGTGGTAGATGGTTTGAAGGCACGCTTCTGGTTGGAACTGGGTTCTCGTTTTTATGATTCGGCAGATGATCTGACAGCCCAGTTGGCTCATGAGAATGATGCTGACGGCTATGATGCCTTGGGCATTACGGCGGTTAATGACTGTTTTGCCAAGGCTGCCTCATATGCACAGGCTGCCATCGACAATTCCGGTTGCCAGCCAATGTCTCAGAGCGAATGGTATAATAAGAAGACAGGTTTCAATACTGCTAATTCTTCCTGGATATGGAAGGCTTCGCTGGGAACAAAGGAGCAATTGGGCAGCTGGTTCTATTCCTGGATGGGTACGGTATCTTCTGAATCTACCGCATTCTCCATGGGTGGTTATGGCAAGGCTTACCGTATGATAGGTGCTTCGCTCTATAATCAGATACCTGATGCCGACTGGCGAAAGAAGACTTGGGTTGCCCCTGAGGATGCTGGCAAGGCTGAGGTTCCGGCAGGCTATTCTACCTTGCTGGATGGAGCAGGATGGGCTAAACTGCCTGCTTACACCAACCTGAAATATCATCCGGGTTCAGGTAACTTGTCTGATCTCTATGTGGGCTGTTTGTGTGATATTCCATTGATGCGTGTAGAAGAGATGTATCTCATCTATATTGAGGCCATTGCCCATACAGAAGGGGTGGATGCTGCCAAGACCGTCTTGAATGATTTCATGAATGCTTATCGCTATACAGATGGCTCTTATGAGTGTCAGGCTACAGACATCGAATCACTTGAAGATGCCGTGCTGCTTCAGAAACGTATCGAACTCTGGGGAGAGGGACTGCTGTATTTTGATTATAAGCGTCTTAAGGAAGCTGTTGTCCGTACCTATACGGGTACCAACTTCCTGGAGAGTCACCGCTTGAATTCCAAGTATGGTTTCGTGGCTCCGTGGATGGATTGTTATATCCCTGAATATGAGAAGAGTTCTAATCCGGCTGTGGAACTGAATCCGGACCCTACAAGTGTGGTAGAGGCAAAGAGTGAGTAAATGAGGAGATTTTTCAATCTTTAAAATGGAATTGACAATGAAGAATATAAAGTTTTTTAGATATTTGGGGCTTGCCATCTCGGCTGGTCTCCTGTTGGGGTTCTCTTCCTGCAGCGATGACGATGATTATGCGCCAGGCAATCCTGCCCCAGACAATTGCATGGGAGTGTATTTTGATGCCGGCAATGCGGCAGAGTTTATTCTTACTCCAGACCAGGAAACCGTTGATGTGAAGGTTTGCCGTAAGGAAGCCGCTGAGGCTGCGAGTGTTCCTGTCAAGGTAGAGTATACTGATACAACTGCCATTCAGGTGCCTGCTACGGTTGAGTTTGCCCAGGGCGAGAAGGAGGCTACGCTGACCATTTCTGTAAAGGGCTTGACACCTAAAAAGAAATTTGGTTTCAAGATAGATGTCGATGAAGCCTATGCCGATCCTTATACCAAGCAGGATGGAAGCACGGTGCTTCAGTCAACGGTGCTGGTTTCTCAGTGGAAGAAAGTACTGGAGAATGTGCGGTTCTATTACGCAGGTTTCACAGATTTGCCTGTAACCTATTCTGATATCTACCAGCTGGAAGGTGTCAATCAGTTTTATATCACCAATATGTTGGGTTCGGGTGCTGATCTTTATTTCAAGATTAATGGCACTTTCAATGCCGATAATCTGGCTGATTGCTCCGGTGAACTGGTTCCTGAGGAAGGAAAGGGGGCTGCCATATATGACTATCAGACCTATAAGCAAAACTATATCGTAGCTGGTGTTGATTCTTCTACAGGCGACTATTTGTGGAACTGGACGGTAGGAGATGTAAATATCAACTCTTTCATGTGGTATGGTGGATATAGCTATAGTACCTATTCTTATATAGACTTCACACAGAAATACATCTATCTGAATGGATATATAGATTCCAGTGTTGAGCAGCAGTCTGTAAATGTGTATGGCGTTTGGTAGAAATACCGAATGATTTCCTAAAGATTTTGGACTTATGAAGAAGATTCTTATATTTTCTCTGATGTTGGCTTCTTTCCTTTGCTCTGAGGCAAAGGAAAGGAGCCTTCAGCAGAAATTGGAGATAGCCAGTGAGGTGCTGGGGGAGCGTTTGCCTTCTGTTGGCGGGAAAACTTCTCGTGGAGGAGTAGGTGAGAGCCTTCGGGTTATGCGACAGACGGATGCTTATACGGTTGTAGGACGCAACCGGAACGGATTTGTAGTTCTCGCCAATGATGATGCGTTCAAGGCTGTGATAGGTTATTCTGACGAGGGTACTTTTGGTGATAATCCTGCCTTGGGCTGGTTCTTGGCTAGAATTAATGACGCTTCACTTCGTGCTGCTTCTACGGGTTATCAGGTTATCCCTGCAGGTTGTAAGTCGAGTGTTGAGCATCTTATTGCCGTAAAATGGGGCCAGGATGCTCCTTTCAATAGCCAGTGCCCACAAGTAAATGGCAAAAACTGCTGGGTGGGTTGTGTGGCTACGGCTATGGCACAGATTATTTCTGTATACCAGTATCCATCCCGTGGCAAGGGTGTCGCTTCTTATAGCGTTGGCGATGAGAAACGTACTACTATGCTGAGTATGGGAGAGTATAAGTGGACGGAGATGTTGCCTGCTTATTCGGGTAATAACTACAGTTCGGAACAGGCTGCCGCCGTAGCCAAGTTGATGTTTCATTGCGGTTGTGTGGCTGGTATGAATTATTCTCTTGATGGCAGTGGCGCATCTTTGCAAGATGCTGCGGCTGGCATGAAGAAGCATTTCGGCTATCTTACCCAGTATTATGGCTATAAGGATTATCCCCAGACCAATAACTATGATGATGCAGCCTGGAAAAAGGTTATTTATCGGGAATTGAGCGCCGGGCATCCTATTCTGTATGCCGGTACATCCAATAAGCAGGGAAACGACAAGATGTCTTCCCATGCTTTTGTGCTGGATGGTTATGATGCTGATGGAAACGTAGGAGTAAATTGGGGCTATGGTGGTTTAGGTGATGGCTATTTCGACTTGAGCCTCCTTCCTCTGGAGTATACGGATAATGGTGTCTCCGTTGATGAGGAGTATCAGTGGTATCAGGAAATGGTGGTTATTCATTGCCCTGATGATGGTGAAATAGATTATGATTTGACTTCAGGATTAACTCCTGTTACCGATTTTACTAAGCCTTGCAGTTCCGATGTTTATGATATCAATGGCCGAAAGGTATCGCTCCCGGTGAAACATGATGGTATCTATATCCGTGGTGGCAAGAAATATATAGTAAAGTAGATTTCTCATCAATTGCAGATAATTAACAAATCCCGACAGGTATGTTGTTGCCTGTCGGGATTTGTTATAAATATAGGTATCTTTTTCTTTCTCCAATCAGTCTGCGATAACCATACAGAGTCTGAGCACATTTTCTTCGAAGTGCTCCTTGTCGATGGCATTGTTCTTGAGCAGGGAACGGTAGTTGTATACGGTTTGTGGCGAATAAGACAGGATGCCGGCTATCTTTGAACTTTCGGTAATGCCTAATCTTAACAGGGCGCACACACGGAGGATAGGGGGCATTTCTCCATTCTCTTTCAGCTGGATGTGTGCCGATTCTGTAAGCTGCTTGTTCAGCTCGGTTATAAAAGTTGGGTACAGAGACAGGAATGCCTTGTCGAATTCCGTCAGAAACTCCTTGTTCTCTTTCTCTGTATTGGTTGAGGAAGAAAGGAGGCTCAGCAGCTCCTTACTCTGGTTGGCCTTGATCTTTCTTACTGCCAAGGTGCGCAGTTTGCTGTTTCTCTCTATATTCTTATAGCTCAGGTCAATATATACCTTTACCAATCTCTCGCGTTTCTGATTGGTATTCTTTAATTCGGCGTTGATGAGATGCAATTGTTCATTTAGAATTTCCATTTTTGCCGACGTGGCTGTGATTTCATCTTTCTTTTGTTTCAGAAGCCTGTTCTTCTTGCGGATGAACAGACTGCTAATACCTACTCCAAGTAGGAGCAGGATAATGACCAACAGGGCGATGTTGAGCAATCTGTTAGTTGTTTTGATGTCATCTGTATAGGCATTGGTAATCATCTGCAATTTGGATGAAATCTCAATGCGGCGCAACCGGTTGTTGTATGCATAAGCATCTTCCAGGGATAGGTTGATGTATTCCTGGGCTTTGTTCAGACTTCTGGTCTTATGTTTGTAGATGAAGAGTGCGATGTCTTGCAGGGCTACGTTTTCTTTTGTGGCAGAAGTGATGTCTGAGATGGCTGCAACCAGCAGGTAATGTTCCGTCAGTTTCTGGTTGTTGGATTTCTTGTATATTTCGGATAGGGCAAAGGCGGTCATGGCATGGAGACGGCTATCAGGCTTTTCCATACTCAGTGCTTTTTTGTAGTATTGGATGGTCTTGTTATTGTTGGAATGATTGCTGTAATAGTATAACTCTCCCAGCAGGTAGTAATAGAATGCATCTTTCTTTGGCGACAGTTCTAATGTTTTCTTCAGGTATTCCACTTTCTGCTGGTCGTAAATCTTGCTGAATTCATTGTTCTCACAATAGGTTGACCAGTTGTTGTATAGTCCGTAAAGTGTATAATAGTATTGAAACTGATAGTCAAGCGGATCTTCTTCCTTGGGTTCTATCTTCTGCATGATGTTTTTTGCTTCAGCATAGAATCCACGTGTGATAAGCAGGCTGGTTTGGCAAAGTTGGAATCTTTTATGATATAAGATGTTGTTGCTCTTTTGGGCAAGAACAAGGCCTTTTCTTACGTAAGTCATCGCCGAATCATACTCGTAGGCTTTGTATCCATTGGCGAGTTGCTCGTAAAGCTTGAGCTTGTCCTCGTTGCTGGTTACATATTTGGCACCCTGCTTGATGTCGTTCAGACTTTTCTCTTTTACTTCTACATAATGCGCACGTTTTTCCAGGGCAGCATCCAGCTGTTTGTAGAGCTGGCTGTTGTCTGCTTTAGCGTATATCGGCTGTAGCATCAGCAGTACGATAGTTATAAAATGTCTCATGTTTCTTATGTTTTAAAGATTCTGCTGCAAAAGTAATAAAAAACTTTCAGAATCTCGCATCTACTAACGTGTTTTTTTTAGGAATCTTTAATTTGCTGATATTCAGCCTGATAAATCGGATAGTAGATAATGGTAATCTACCAAAAACCTACTAATCGCAACAACCTATTGAATTTTGACGTATTTTTGCGGCATCAAACAATTTTAATCGTTATAAACCTATAGATTATGGATAAAAACAACCTTTCAAAGAAAGTAGGTCTGCTGTTAGCAGGATGCTTTATTACTTTTAATGCTCTTGGTCAGACCGACTTGGATGGTAACTACAAGCTTGACAATGTTAAGGATTGAATATTACAAACTAAAAAGAAAATAATATGAAAAAACTCTTTTTGCTCGCAAGCCTTCTGATGGCTTTTGGCATCTCAGCAGATGCAGGAGACATCACTTCTCCTAACGGACAAATCAAGGTGAACTTCACCTTGGATGGCACTGTGCCTACCTATAGTGTGACCTATCAGGGCAAGACCGTCATCAATCCTAGCCGTCTGGGTTATCAGCTCGCCAAGGGCGGCAAGGATGGCAAGGATCTGCTTTCTGATTTTAGTGTCATCAATGAGAAAACTTCCACTTTCGATGAGACCTGGACTCCTGTTTGGGGAGAGAACAAGTCTATCCGCAATCATTATAATGATATGCTGGTAGAGTTGAAGCAGAATTCTACAGACAGTTATATGAACGTTCGCTTCCGTGTTTATGACGATGGAGTAGGATTGCGCTATGAGTTCCCTCAGAAAGGCAATCTCAACTACTTTACCATCAAGGAAGAACGTACAGAATTTGCCATGACGGGCGATCATACCGCCTGGTGGATTCCGGGTGATTACGATACCCAGGAGTATGAATACACCAAGACCCGTCTGTCGGGCATCCGTCCAGCCCTGCATGCTGCTGTCAGCAGCAATCTCTCACAGACTGTCTTTTCAGATACCGGTGTACAGACCTCACTCCAGTTGAAGACTGATGATGGTATCTACATCAACCTGCATGAGGCTGCTTTGGTAGATTATCCTGCCATGCATCTGAACCTGGATGACAAGACCATGACTTTTACCTCTTGGCTTACCCCTGATGCACAGGGTATGAAGGGATATATGCAGACTCCGTTCAAGAGCCCTTGGCGTACCATGGTCATTACAGATGATGCCCGCAAGGTGTTGTCTTCCAACCTGATTCTCAATCTCAATGAGCCTTGCAAGATCAAGGATACCTCCTGGATTCATCCTGTGAAGTACGTAGGTGTATGGTGGGAGATGATTTCCGGTAAGGGTGAGTGGGCTTATACCCATGATTATCCTACCGTGAAGTTGGATGGAACCGACTATGTACATGCCAAGCCATCGGGCAAGCATTCTGCCAACAATGCCAATGTACGCCGTTACATCGACTTCGCTGCAGCCCATGGTTTCGATGCAGTCCTGGTAGAAGGATGGAACATCGGTTGGGAAGACTGGAGTGGCTATATGAAGGAAAAGGTATTCGATTTCCTGACTCCATATCCTGATTTCGACATCAAGGCGCTCAATGAGTATGCACATTCCAAGGGAGTGAAGCTCATCATGCATCATGAGACCTCTTCTTCTGTAATGAACTACGAGAAGTATATGGACAGAGCTTATCAGTTGATGAAGGATTATGGCTACGATGCAGTGAAGAGCGGTTATGTTGGCAACATCATTCCTCGTGGCGAGCATCACTACAGTCAGTTGGAAATCAATCACTATCTGCATGCCGTAACCCGTGCTGCCGATTATCACATCATGGTAAATGCCCATGAGGCTGTGCGTCCTACCGGTCTCTGCCGCACTTATCCTAACCTGATTGGCAACGAGAGTGCTCGCGGTACTGAATATCAGGCTTTCGGAGGTACCAAACCGGGACATACTGCCATTTTGCCTTTCACCCGTCTGCAGGGTGGTCCGATGGATTATACACCGGGTATCTTTGAAATGGATTGCGCCAATGGTTCTCATTGCAACTCTACCATCTGCGGTCAGTTGGCACTTTATGTAACGATGTACAGTCCGTTGCAGATGGCTGCCGATTTCCCTGAGAATTACGAGAAGCACATGGATGCCTTCCAGTTTATCAAGGATGTGGCTGTAGATTGGGACAAGTCTATCTATCTGGAGGCTGAACCAATGGAGTATATCACCGCTGCCCGCAAGGCAAAGGGTTCTGATAACTGGTTTGTCGGTGGCGTTACGGGCATGAAGGCTCATCAGTCTACCGTAAAGCTCGATTTCCTCGACAAGGGAAAGAAGTATGTGGCTACCATCTATCAGGATGCAAAGAATGCCAACTACAAGACTAATCCTCAGGCTTATGTCATCACCAAGAAGACTGTGACCAGCAAGTCGGTCTTGAAGTTGAACTCTGTTGCAGGTGGCGGATTTGCTATTAGCATTCTTGCACAATAAAAAGCAGGATTTGAAGTTATTATTAGAGAGAGTTTTTCTTAATTAAATAAGGATGCTTATGAAAAGAATGAATAAAATGTTGTTGGTTGCTGCTTTGGCGGCAACCACACTTTCTGCTCAGGCAGAACAGAAGAATGGACCGGCTTGGTTGAGTGATGCACTTTTCTATCAGATTTATC
>ULYM01009465.1_pt1 | contig 12618 bp, 8 predicted proteins | sample 1962141 | NCBI WGS metagenome assembly ULYM01 (sample SAMEA4835862, study PRJEB28245) | human gut metagenome | biome: gut microbiome; material: fecal sample | place: Denmark | collected 2008
CTACATGGTGCTCGCCTTCCAACAAATCATTGATTAACTCGATCAATAACTCCTTACTTGATTCCTGTCCGAACAGAATCTTAAATCCCCGATCCACAAAGGGATTGATAAATACGCTCTTTTTCATAGAAAAGGTTCTTAAAATGTTTTATCCCAATAGCAGGATATGCAAATGTAGGAATAAATAAAAAATGAGCAAGTAAAAACAAGAATTCATTGTCATAAAACACCCGATTTCAAATATCTCCAAAAGCTGGCGTGTTTGCATCAAAAGCCGGCGTATTTTTGGAAAAAGGTAGGCATGAATTTAGAAAAAGATACCTACCTTTTCCTACGAAGTAAACGAGAGTCGTCAGCAATCCTCGTTGGATTGATTCCCGATTCTCGTTTATATCAACAAGATTTTCTATCTTATTATATCATATACCCCATATCTGATTTTCTTTTACACCCTTCACACACGCCCCTATTCCGCTCATATTCTGAAACTTTCTGTGAAGGCTGTGAAGGCACCTCCTTTACACCTGCTGGAGGTACAGCACACTACGCCTCTACTCGCCGATTCGTGCTTGAATCACAAGAACTAACAGATATACAAGCAAATGGAGAATTTGTGAAAGATCATTTTTTGAATTTTTCAGTAGATTTTCAATCCGCCAGGCACACGCCTACTCCTTTGAGGACTTTAATTTGGATTTGTGAATCTTGCGAAAGGTATTTTCTCAGTTTGGTCAGGAAAACATCCAGGCTGCGGGAAGAGTAAAAGTCGGCAGTTCCCCATACAGACGAAAGGATTTCATCACGGCTAACGGTCTGCCCTTTTCGCCGGCACAACATCACTAAGATCAAATTCTCCTTGTGCGTCAAAGACTGCTGTTCGTCCTGATAACACAACTTGCTTTGTGCCGGATAAAAACGATAAGTTCCGATGGAATAAACACTTTCAGTACTTTCATTCTCTGAAGGCGATGTGACAGCCGAAGCCTGTTTCAACTTGATCAATGCCTGAATATGAGCATCCAGCTCTTCCGGTAGAAAAGGTTTCTTGAGATACAGATCGGCTCCTGAATGATAACCTTGAATCACATCTTTGGCCTGGGTACGACCGGAGATGAAAACAATCGCCAGACGAGGATATTGTTCCCGAATTTGCTGAACCATGCTTATACCATCCAAAACAGGCATCTCGATATCGGAAATGATCACATCAAACGCCGCTTGAGCCAGCTTTTCCAACCCTTCTTTCCCATTTGAAGCCGTGACGACTTCATAGCCGCCAATCATTTGTTCCAAACTGCTTTGGATAATGAAACTGAAATTCTTATCGTCTTCTACTAATAATACCCGAATCATAACCTATACTTTATCCGGCAAGACCAGTACAAACTCGCTGTATTTTCCTTCAACACTATCGACATGTACGGAACCATCCATTGCCGTAATGACTTTATATACGTAATTCAATCCCAAACCGAAACCAGCTATCCGCTTGTCTTTCTTCTCTTCCAGACCGCCTCGCTGGAATTTCTCGAAGATATGCTTCTGCTGTTGTCTGGAAATACCCCAACCGTTATCCCAGACCTTGATCACCACATAGCCGTTTTCTGTATACGCCGACAAGCGGATCTGCACTTCGTCATCGGAATACTTGAGAGAATTGTCTATCAGATTGCTAACAGCTTCCTTCAAATATGCTTCATCGGCCATCACTTCCAACATCTGCGGACAGTCAATCCGGAAATCAACAACTTTCTTGGCTTTCACTTTGTATTTACAAACCAGCTCATCTAAAAGCGGATAGATACGCACAGGAGCCAAAGTCAGTTTCAGATTCGACTGCTCCAGTTTCGCAATGGTCAGAATCCGTTCCGAAAGCTGCAACAAATGCCCGCTCTCTTCATTGAGGATCGAGAAATACTGCCGCTTCAGTTCGGGTTTATTATCCAACACGCCGCTTTCCAACGTATGACCAGCCATCGTGATCGTATTGATCGGTGTCTTCATATCATGAATCATGGCATAAGTAAAGTCTTGTCGCAGACGGGCAATCTTATTCTGACGCAAAATGATTTTCACCTGGTATAAAAGACAAACCACCACCAGGACAATCAGGAAAACCGTTGCGATCAGCGAAATTCCCATCTGCCGGCATATTTCCCAATACGGATTAACGATACGGGCCTGGACCAGCGTTGTTTTTCCTTCATCCAGAAAAACCGGCTGCGTTTCAATATGCTTGAAAGACAAAAGCGAGGAAGAAGCATTCACCGAACGGGCCGAATCGAGCACCTGACTGTGTACCTGAACATAAATGCCTTCACCGGCTAGTGCTTCTGTAAAGATAGAATCCAGCGCCGAAGTAGAAAAAGCTGATTGATAAATCGAATCGGCATAATGATTAAAGGCGACAATCAACCGGCTGATAAGTTCCGGTCCGCTGGCTTCCTCGATATTGGCCGTCTCCGTCAAGTGGATCGTTAGTTCCGCATCCTCCGAATCGGAAGCTTGATTCAGGCGATCGGCCACCTCATCCAGTACCGATTTGGGAAATAAACGAGAACAAGCCTGCCGGATTTTCCCATCAATCAACTGATACGTATTCACCAGCCACAAGCTTTGTACAGCCACGATAGCAATCAATCCTAAAAAGGTCAATATTTTAATGTACTTCTGAGGCATACAGATCATTTGCTTCTTGTGTCGCAAAGGTATAACAATTCCTTAACAATCGACGTACCGATAACAATTAAATAACAAAACCATAACAACCCGATAACCTATTTACCAGATAAAAGGACGTTCCTTTGCACCAGAAACAAAAATGATAACAAAATGACAAAGTACACAAAACAAATAGGAATGATCATAAGTCTGATGACTTGTACCAGTCTGCCGTTGATGGCACAGGAAGTGAAAGGAAGAGTTATGGATGAAGCCAAACAGCCTGTCGAGGCAGCAACTGTCATCATGCAAACGCCCGATTCGACTTTTATCGATGCCGTCATCACCGATTCTCTGGGTTATTTTACTTTTTCCAAAGAGCCTACGTGTTATCGACTGGTTTTTCAACATCTCCTGTTCAAAACCTTTGAGAAGGAAAGTTGTGGTCCGGATGCCGGGATTATTACGTTACAAGGACAAGACTACACGTTGAAAGAAGTCGTAGTAAGTGGAGAACGTCCTTTGGTTAAGGCAGATAAAGGAACATTAGTCTATGATGCTCAAGTTTTGTCCGAGCGGACAACAGCCAGTAATGCCTACGAATCTCTGTTGCGTTTGCCCGGCGTCATCGAACAAAACGAAGATTTGTTATTAACCGGTGCAAAAGATATGAACATACTTATTAACGGAAAACCCTCCTCTATGAACCAGGACCAGTTAATAACCTTGTTGAAAAGTACACCGGCTTCACAGGTAAAGCAAATTGAAGTCATGTACAACGCACCTGCCAAATACCGGGTAAGAGGAGCTGCCGTCAATATTGTATTAGCCAACGAGAAATCACCAGATTCCTTTTGGAAAGGCGAAGTTAGCGGAAATTACCAACAGTTCGTTCATGCCAACGGCGACGGCAATATCAATCTATCGTATACCGGGAAAAAATTATCAGCTGATATCAACTATGCTGCCGGATACAGGCACAAAAACTCCGGAATGGAAACCGATTCGCATCATACTCTGCACGATAAGGTTTATTCGATCCAGCAGCTGAATGAAACGGAAGCTAAACACGGACTGCACAATGTCCGCTTCGGACTGGATTATCAGCTGTCGGAAGGAAACAGCCTGCATACGGCTTATACGGGTTCATTTCAGGCGAAAGGCAATACCACAACACGATCGAAAGGCAATTATTCGGATTCGGAGAGTTTCCGGACATCCCAGGAACAGATGCACAACGTCAACTTAGATTATACCGCGGCTTTCGGCTTGAATGTAGGGCTGGATTATACCCATTTCAACAGTCCGTCTACGCAGGATTTTACCAATTATCTGAATACCGGGAAACAACATTTCTTAGTGGATGAAAAACAAACCATAGACCGCTGGAATGTCCATGCCGGACAAAACCATGATTTGCCTCAAGGCTGGGGACTTAATTATGGCATCAATTTTACCTTCGCCCGAGAGAAAAGCGGACAATTATATCAGTTGGATGCGGGAACCGACTTACCGGTTACAAACACAGATACTCACATGCGGGAAGAAACCTATAATTTCTATGCAGGAACGGAGAAGTCTTTCAACGATCAGTTATCCATGTCTTTATCGCTTGCCGGAGAATATTATCGGCTGATGGATTATCAACAGTGGGCGGTTTACCCGACTTTTCAACTGAGTTATCAACCGAGTTCTGAACAGATCTTTCAACTAGGCTTTTCGTCGGATAAGGCATATCCGAGCTATTGGGAACTGCAGGATATCACCAGTTACATCAATGGATATATGAAGCTGAAAGGAAATCCGTACCTGCGTCCTTCAACCGATTATACAGCTTCACTGACTTATATCTTCAAAGGGAAATATATTACCAACGTTTATTATTCGCATGTAAAAGATTTCTTCTCGCAGTTGCCTTACCAAAGTCCGGATGAACTGGCATTGGTTTACCAGTCCATTAATCTGGATTATGAACAGTATGCAGGTTTGTCGCTGATCATTCCTTTTTCGGTTGGCACTTGGTGGACAGCCCAATATATGTTCGACGGTTCATACAACCAGGATGTCTGCGACAAGTATTACAATATCTCCCTGAACCGGAGCAACTGGAGAGGCATTGTACAGATAAACAACACATTCCGCCTTTCATCCCGACCGAATCTCCAGCTGGAATATAACCTATTATACGTTAGTCCGACGTTACAAGGCATCTACGATGTAAGTTCTGTCTGGAAAATGGATCTGGGATTGAAATGGACTTTCGCCAACGACAAGGCAGAATTGAAGATTCAAGGCAACGACCTATTTAACACCTTTGTTCCGGATGGCAAGATTGACTACAAAGGACAAAAGCTCAACATGAACATGCAGAACATCAACCGCAATCTATCCATCTCCTTTACATATAAGTTCAATGGATACAAAGAAAAGAAACATAAGGAAGTTGACAGGTCGAGGTTTGGGCACTAAGAGTCCTAAACAGATATTATCACAATCCATACGTGTGAATTAATTATTTGATTAAATTAGCGCAATATACAATCATACAGAAAATCTAAAATGCTATCAATAGATAAAATCAAGAAAATACTTTCTCTTGGAGAGAATAAGCAAGTAGAATTTAAGAAATGCACGGATAAGGTCTCGGCTTCCGTGTATGAAACGGTATGCTCTTTTTTGAATGCAGAGGGAGGATATATCTTCTTAGGAGTGGATGATGATGGCACGATATTGGGAATTAACCCTAAATGCGTAACAGATATGACTAAAAGTATTATCAATACGTTGAATAACCCTGAACAATTTCTTCCACCAATGCCTATCACCCCGGAGCACACAGAAATAGACGGTAAAGTTATTCTGTATTTGAATGTACCGGAGAGCGAACAGGTACATAGGTACAAGAACCGCTTTTATGACCGTTGGGGCGATGCGGACAATGATGTCTCAAAGCATACCTATTTGGTCAAGAATATGTTCATGCGAAAAGAAAAGGAATCTTCCGAGAATGAAGTGTTTCCTGATGTAACATTATCCGATATGGACGAGGAAGCTTTCAAGATTATGCGCAGCCACATTTCCATTCACAACTCCAATCATCCGTGGTTGAGCATGACCAATGAAGAGTTCTTGAAGAGTTTGTTTTGGGGTAAACAACGGGAAACAAATAAAGAAGGATATAAGTTGGCTGCCATTCTTTTATTTGGAAAAGAACAGACCATTCTGAATTGTTGCCCGTGGCATCGTACGGATGCCATTTACCGTAGTATGTCTTATGAGCGTTTCTTACATCCACTTCCAATCGACCCGGATATTCGCTACAATGACCGGGATATGATATGCGTAAATCTGGTACAGTCATATATCCGTTTGCTGAATTTTGTGCAACGCAATATGCCTGATAAATTTCGTTTAGCGGATAATGGTATAGACCGTTTAGATTTACGGGTAATGATATTTAGAGAAGTAATATCAAATACACTGCTTCATCGTGAATATATCAGTTCTTATACCAATAAGTTCCTTATATTCCGTGACCGGGTAATCACAGAGAACTGGACGAAGCCATTTCAAACGGGGAATATAGATATAAATGACTGGCGCACACGTACAAAGAATCCGCTTATCACAAAGGTGTTCCGCGAAATGAAATGGGCAGAAGAACTTGGCTCAGGACAGAAGAACATCCGGAAATATGCTCCGTTATACTTTGAAAACGCTGAAATAGAAATACATAGTGGAGAGGAGTTTATCTTTTCCATAACCTATCGTGACCCTAAAGAATTTGAGTTTGTGGAGGATATACCGATAAGTCGGGACCAAGTCGGGACCAAGTCGGGACCAAGTCGGAACCAAGTCGGCACTAAGTTGGCACTAAGTCAGGGAGAAATACAAACTATTCTTGAAACTTGTTTATCTGAAAAGTCACTAATGGAAATTATTACGTTGCTACACTTTAGTAATCGGACTAAATTTAGGAATAAATACATAAACCCTTTGATTGCAGAAGGATTACTGGCAATGACAGTTCCCAACAAGCCTAACAGCCGTTTGCAGAAATATTATACTACAGAGAAAGGAAAATCTTTACTAAATGTATAGCATATTAATAATAACAAAGGAGTTAAGTTTATCACTTAACTCCTTCTATGCTTTCAGTCGGGATGACTGGATTCGAACCAGCGACCACACGCCCCCCAGACGCGTACTCTAACCGGGCTGAGCTACATCCCGTCTTTTCTTTTAACGGGTGCAAAGGTAGAGATTTTATTCTAAATTCCAAAACTTTCCCGATAAAAATCCATCGCCTCCAGGATTTGTTCCTTATCTACATGCTGATTGATACGTACATCTCCTACTTGTCCCAAAAGGGTAAAGTTGATAACATCCCCTTCGTTTTTCTTGTCGTGTCTCATTAGTTCATAAAGCTGGTCATAGTCCTTACAAGTGAAGAAAAAGGCCGGATAATACGTTTTCAGGTAACAGATTACCTGACTGAGTTTCTCTTTCGGGAAACCGCATAACTTATGAGACAAGTACAATTCACTGACTAAACCGGCAGCTACCGCATGTCCATGTAACAAAGGTTTGTTTTGCTGGAAAGACAGACTTTCGTAGGCATGACCAATCGTATGACCAAAATTCAAGGCTTTCCGGATACCTTTCTCTTTTGGGTCTTGTGCCACGATATCCTCTTTAACGGCTACAGACTGTGCTACGAGTTGATTCAAGTAGGAATAATTCATCGTATCGATATCATACAGCATGACGGGCAAATAGACATCCATCGAACTGATCAGTGCATGTTTGATCATCTCGGCATAACCGGAAAGGATATTGGCACGATCCAGTGTACGAAGAAATTCACAGTCGATAAAGACACATAAAGGCGGATAGAACGAACCGATCTCATTCTTCAATCCGTTGAAGTTAATTCCCGTCTTACCGCCAACAGCAGCATCGACAGACGCCATCAAAGTAGTCGGCACATTGATCGTCCGAATGCCTCGTTTGAAAGTAGCACCAGCGAAACTGCCCATATCCGTAACCATACCACCACCCAGATTCAACAATACCGAATGACGAGTGGCGCCTTCATTCGACAGTCGCATCCAGATAGACGACAATGATTCCAGGTTCTTATGCGTATCGCCGGCTTCAACCGTAATAACCGGAGCCTCCTGTAGTAAAGGAATATCTTTTACCAAAGGATAGCACTGTTCCACCGTATGCGTATCCGTCAATACAAATAACTTATCATAATCCAGACCTGCCAGAAAAGCCTGTAACTCGGCTTTCAGATCCTGACAAATCACTACTTTCTGTTCAGCCATAATCCATTGATTTTATTTCAGAAAACAAAAATAGAAGAAATTCTTTGATTTCAGATAGGAATAAAAACAAAAAACCTTCCTTGTCCTCTCGGATTTGGAAGGTCATAGAACTTTTTTATTACACTATTATCATATTAATTTAATAATGTAAAAACACGCTTTCGCCCTCGCGGGTTACTCGTTACAAGAATCATATCCGAATTCATGTGCGTGTAAATTGTAATATATTCGTGTAAATATCAGGAGCCTGAGGCCCCTGATATATTGTTAGTCAGATGTTATTATTTAACAACAACCTTGAAGCTTTCGCCGTCAACTGATACGACTACTACACCCTGAGGAGCAGCGATTGTTGCGTTGTCTGAAGAAACTGTTTCGTTAGCAACTACCTTACCTAAGATTGTGCTTACGATTACGTTCTTGCCTTCAGCACCCTTAACTACTACGGCACCGTTTGTACCAGCTACTACTACGCTTGAAGCTGCAATGTTTTCGTTAGCTGTAGCCTGAGAGTCTTTGTCGATAGTGTTGAATGTGAAGCGAGCACCTTGGTTGATGAATTCACCTGTTACATCACTTGCATCAGTGTAATCACCCATTTTAAACCAAGAATCAGTTGAATCACCTGTGTTGTGGTTACCATTATCATTCCAATACTTAGCCAATACCGGAACACCATTGATCACCTTAACCCAAGCACCAGCGAAAGAACCAACCTGAGAGTAACCTTTAACACCCGTTGGAGTATCGTTTGATTCAAGCATGAATGTATTGTCAGCATCACCTGTATTTCTCAAAGAGAATGCAGCATTATTGTGCTTACCATTCAATTCAACAAGTGTATAAATCTTACCTTCCTGATCTTTTGCCAATGAATCCGGACAGATATACTTCATTCCAGAACCATCTTTAGCTTCCATCTTCAAGCTTGCCAATGTGCGACCATTAGTCAATACATACAAGTAGTCTCCACGGTGAATTGCTTCTACGAAACCTAAACGAGTGTAAACACTGCTCTTATACTTGTCTGCTTTTGTTTCTTTGTCAATCAACGCTTTGTTGATAGAATCATTGAAGTTAATCAAGAAACGACCTTCAACATAACCTGGATAAGTTTCAGCATGTCCGCAACCTGCATTAATACCATGCTGTGAGTGACCGTCTATATCACAATTACAATAAGTATAAGCCGGTACACTGTCAGCTGCAACTGCAAACAAATACTGCGGCATTACTTTAGTTGATTTAGCCACTTTGTCTACATAGAAACCTTCGTTTGAAGTCAAATCTGTCTTGTTTTCAATACCTAAGTAGTTCATACCTGGTTTTGAATTACTATCTTCAAACAAGAACTCGTTGCTCTGTTCGTCAACACCGATGATATTGATTACTTTCTTTTCATTGTTGATCAAATCTGCATATTCAGCACTCAAGTCACGATACAATCTGCGTTCTGCAGAAACCATAGCGAATGCGTCAGTTGTAGTTTCACACAAATCTGCTATCTTAGCATTCAGTGAAATAGACTCAATAGCCAATTTACCGTCAACTTGTTTAGCTGATCTTACTTTTTCTACCATGACTTTACCGCCCTTAGAATAAGTATCATAACTATTTCCAAATTCATCTTCTTTCCAATCCCAAGTCAGACCTTTCAAATCTTCAGCAGTTTTTGCGTTTACTTTCACGTAAGCCGGAGAATTAACTATTGCATAACCATGTTCACCGTTCAAGCAGTTATTTTCTTTCAATGTAACAATTGCATAAGTCAAGTGATTATCTACATCTTCGATTTCTTCTTCCGTTGCAACAACATACTTGTGCTGGTTGTCGATAGCCAAGAATGTATGATCATTATCGATCAAGTTGGCATCCTTTACTTTAACCTTGTAGAAAGTCTTATACAATTGCTTTACATTAGCATCTTCGCTAGCATAACCATATGCCAAAGAATCCACATACTCAAAGCTAAAAGTACCTGCAAATTCTTTTTCCCATTTGTTAGTTTCTTCTTTCCAAACCTTTATCGAATCTTCTACAGGCATCCAACCTTCAGAACGGAACAATTCAAATTCCGTACCTTCATCTGAAAGCTTCAATAACTTGAAACCACCTTCACTCTTTGTATCGCTTATGCTCAAGAACTTCGTTGTTGACATATCATACATGTGCTGGAACATGAATGTATTATTTCTCAAATCATCTTCATCAGCATTGAAGTATCCTAATACAGTCTGTGGATCTACTTTTGTAAATTTAACAGTATCGGCTGCATTATAAATTCTTCTATAATGAGAGTTAACATTTTCTTCGCTCCACATTTGTGGAAATGCATAGTCACGATAGTTGATAGTAAACATCTTACCTTCACCTGTTGTGTATAACTGACCTTCAAATACAGGGCTCCAATTAGCAGCAGCTTTACCGTTAAATTCACGGTTCCATATTCGAACAACCGGAGTTTCATTTGCATTAACATCATCTCCTTCAGCTTGTACACAAGATAATTGTTCTACAACCCACTGAGTAGCCGGCATATGTGTAAAGTCCTGCTGATCAACTTCTTCCACATCATAAATGACATGACCCTTCATATCCTCTACAATATAAGCACCATCCACACGGTGTTCAGTCTGAGCTGTTGCTGAACCCGGATTAACCAAGTTCATAAAATACAGACCATTTTCTTGAGTAGCACGAATCAAATAACCATATTCATTAACAAATGTCAAGTGCAAATTCATGTCAGCGTAATACGGTGTCGTTCCATTTGTAACATATGCAGGATTAGCAGCATCGTTTTTAACTGTAGCAGCATATTTAGGATCTGTTTCATTCACATTTGCCGGAGTTCCTACAGTCAACAATTGAGCTTTATCACCAACAAGAGAATTATTCATAGCGAACAATGCTACCGGTACACCTTCAGCTTTGGCTGCAAATCTATTACCATTAGTAACTGTGTTAGTTGCATTATAAGCATTTGCGTCATTGACTGTATTTACCCACTCTGCTGAGAACTCAGTAGCTAAATGGGATTTTTCAAATGGAGTTTCAGCATTCATTTCCTCCGTATTCATACGAGAAGCATTTAACGGCTCCAATACCAAACTGTCATTTGACGCATAATAAGTCACCTTCCAATGATAACGAGCTTCCAATGCATCTGGATACGCCTTACTATTGGTTTGAGCAGCTTGTTTCAAATATCTACGCTCACCTCCCTTTTCAGCGCCAGTCAAATAAGCATACGGTTGAAGTGCGACTTTTAAACCGTCATGATTATCTGTAGCCGTTTTTGGTTCATATACATGTTCATGTACATACAAGTAATCGTATACACCTGCATTTGCTTTTTCCTTGCGCAATAAAATGTCATAACCAGCATATTTGTTATTTCCACTATGTATTGATGTATTGTTTGCATCATACTGGCCACGGTGCAAATTATACTCATCTATAGATTCTGCAACAAAATTTCCTACAGCAAACGGATTATCAATCAAATTTAGCTCTTTTTTGCTATCCGGATCCAAAACGGTGAATTTAGCCCATTTACCTAATCTTTTTGGTTCATTAGCAGCATCACTCCAAATATTATACTCACGAATATGCGGAGTAAACGTCAACCAAGAATTATCTGCATCAATCATAGCATTGATATCAGCAGCATTTAAAACCTTTGCACCAGCTACAACCGGTCTGATTTCCAAAGCAGCGCCAATAGTTTTAATGAAATCCTGTGCATTTCCCCTTGAATCCTTCACTGCGATTACAGCCCAACCGCCTGTTGCAGCACCATCCAAACCATCTTCACTCAAACGATCAGCTAAAGAGCTACTATAATCAAAGTATTCTGTCTCTGATGATCGAATAGCACGTAATGCCATTACAGAGTCAGATCCATTATGGAAATAAGAATACACTTTCTTATAAGGTAATTCAGCTTCTCCATTATCTTTCGTAGTGTACCAAGCCCAATTATCGATACAACCATCAGTTAAGCCCTTATTTTCATAGGTCCAACCGTAGTTAGCTGCATTCTTCTTATAGGTATCAGTCTCATAGTCCTTATCAGCATCAGTAGGAATAACATAATTACCACCAACACGCTGCAAAGCATTCGTATGATCAAAAGCTAATTCAAAACCCGTTTCTTTGTTTACATACGTAAAAACATGACCATTTGCAGAACGAGCTGTCTCTTTAATTTTCCACAAAGAATGAGTCAATGTTGCTTTTGTGATTTCCTGAGCTGTCAAATAAATCTTACCTGTAGAATAATCGCGTTCTGCCACCAAGACAAAGGTCCCCGTAGGCTTCACACCTGCACTTGTAGCCAGACTTGCCGGATTAACCTGCAATTGGTAATAGTACTCCTGATTGATTTTTTTCACTTTCCGAAAAGTCGAATCCAGTGCTGCAGACTTAACTAAACGAGAACGATAGTCAATCTGTGCTGGACTGTACTGTGCTACTACATCTAGTGAACTGGCGAGCAGGACACCCGCACAAAGCGTAAGTACTTTTTTGTTCATAATAAATTAATTTAGTATTAATAATAAGTAATTATATCCTCTTGTGTAATATTCGTCTTAATCAAGTCGGTATAAAACGGTGGTTT
>ULYM01044193.1_pt1 | contig 12565 bp, 6 predicted proteins | sample 1962141 | NCBI WGS metagenome assembly ULYM01 (sample SAMEA4835862, study PRJEB28245) | human gut metagenome | biome: gut microbiome; material: fecal sample | place: Denmark | collected 2008
TGCATTGTCAACAATCGTAATTGTTGAGATCGTAAAGTGCTTCCAGCGCATGTATTATAAAAACAAAAGATAAACATAAATACAGAGCGCACTCCGCATGACGGAGGTGCGCAGAACGAAGAGCCCGATCCGCACGGATGGGGCTCTTTCTGATTGACGGCATGAGCGGCACGGCACCTCCGCTTTAGCATACACCGCCGTTCGGTGCAATACCGTATTAATGACACAAAATTACAGTATTGACGAAAACCGGGCGGGAATCGCTCCGCCGCGAAACCGTTCGGAGGTGCAGCAAACGCACTTTTTTTGAAAAAAGACGAAAAAATGTTGTGCATATAATATCAAAAAAGAAAGATATATTCCTGAAAAATTAAGCCGATAAAGGTTTTTTTGAAAAAAGCAGGAATAAAAAAAGTTTTAGAAAAACACTTGCGATAAGGCGGTTAAGATGATATAATAAATGCGTCAGACTAAAGTGCACGGGCGTATACTACCCCGAATCACGGGGTTCTTAATTGCGGCGCACGTATCTGCATCATTTAATTCGGTTTTTGCGCCTTGTGCGTGAAAATAAAAAAATTTAGGAAGGACGACATCCGATGAAAAACCTAAAAAGAGTACTGTGTGCTCTTCTCGCACTCGTCATGGTTCTCGGCTTTGTAGGCTGCAAGAACAACGGCGATGACAAGAACACACCCGCACCCAACAACACCAACAAGCCGGCAGAGTCCGAGGTTCCCGCAACCGCGGTTCCCAACACTCCGCTCCCCACCGGCGACTACAATGCAATGTCTGCTGCTATCTATGATGCACAGCTCGGCGCATTCAACACCCTTTACCAGGCTGCAAAAGAAGAGCAAAACGTTTCCAAGCGTTATGCTCTCATGGCACAGGCTGAGGCAAAGCTTCTTGAAGCTGCTGTTCTCATCCCCGGCACCACCAACGGCGGCAACTACGGTCTGAGCCGTGTTGCAAAGCGTTCCGCTTCCACCGTTCTCTGGGGCAATGACTCCGACCGTTTCCACAATGTTCTCATAACCACCGAGCTCATCTCCGCAGAGGATCAGACTCACCTCAAGGCAATGTGGAATGAGGTTCGCGGAACCGGCACCTACTCCCAGAAGGCAACCGATTACCTGAAGGAAAAGGGCTACACCCTTAAGGACACCTACAACATGGGTTACGCCAGCGACCCCAAGACCTGGGACGCTCTCGCAACCTCCCGTTCCGCAGACTCCGAAGCTATCGTTAACACCTACGACGGTCTCGTAGAATACGATAACGAGAACGAAATCAAGCCCGCTCTCGCAGAGTCCTGGGAAGTTTCCGAAGACGGCAAAACCTACACCTTCCACATCCGTCAGGGTGCAAAGTGGGTTGACGCACAGGGCCGTGAAGTTGCAGACGTTAAGGCAGACGACTTTGTTGCAGGTATGCAGCATATGCTCGATGCAGGCGGCGGTCTCGAATACCTCGTTGAAAACATCATCGTTAACGCTCTCGAATACAACACCGGCGACGTTACCGATTTTGCAGAAGTAGGCGTTAAAGCAACCGACGACAACACCGTTGTTTACACCCTCTGCCAGCCCACCAGCTACTTCATCACCATGCTTGGCTACAACGTATTCGCTCCCATGAGCCGTACCTACTTTGAGTCCAAGGGCGGCGTATTCGGCAAGGACGACTACAAGGCAGCTGTTGACGCAGGCACCATGAAGTACGGTCAGACTGTTAACGACATCGCTTACTGCGGTCCTTACACCGTAACCAACTACACCGCAGAAAACACCATCGTTTTCGAGGCGAACCCCACCTACTGGAACAAGGACAACATCACCATCAAGACCCTCACCTGGAAGTTCAACGACGGTAAGGATCCCACCAAGGCATACGAAGACACTAAAGCAGGCACTCTTGACGGCTGCGGTCTCTCTTCCGCTTCCCTCGAAGCCTGCAAGGCAGACGGCAACTTCGAAAAGTACTGCACCGTTTCCGATACCGATGCTACTTCCTTCGTTCTGTTCCTCAACCTTAACCGTAATGCGTATGCAAACGTCAACGATGCAACCAAGGCTGTTTCCACTATGACCGACGATCAGAAGAAGAGGACCGACGCTGCAATGCTCAACGTTCACTTCCGCCGCGCAATCGGCATGGGTCTTGACATCGCTACCTACAACGGACAGGTTGTCGGCGAAGAGCTCAAGCTCAACTCCGTACGTAACTCCTACACCCCCGGTAACTTCGTCGCTCTTGAAGAAGATGTAACCATCGAAATCAACGGCGAATCCAAGACCTTTGCAAAGGGCACCTACTACGGTGAGATCATGCAGGCTCAGATCGACGCTGACGGCGTTAAGATCAAGGTATGGGATGCAGAAAACCAGACCAGCGACGGTTTCGCAGGTTGGCACAATCCTGCTAACGCATACGAAGAGCTCCAGATGGCAATCGAAGAACTTAAGGAATTCGACATTGAGATCTCCAAGGATAACCCCATCGTTATGGACCTGCCCTATTATGCCGGCGTCGACATCTACACCAACCGCGCTCAGACCCTCAAGCAGTCTGTTGAAGAAGCTCTCCAGGGCTGCGTTGTTGTCAACCTCGTTCCCTGTGCAGATGCTCAGGAGTGGTACTATGCAGGTTACTACACCGAATCCGGCAAGGATGCTAACTACACCCTGTACGACGTATCCGGTTGGGGTCCTGACTACGGTGATCCCGCAACCTACCTCGACACCATGCTCGGTGACGGCGCAGGTTACATGGCTAAGTGCCTCGGTCTCTTCTAATACCGCATTCGCACAATAACTTAGCTTTATAGAACACTAACGGACAATGGGGGAAGACCTCGTATCTTCCCCCGTTGTAATCTTTATAAGGAGTAGGGGCTGAATATGACGAAATATCTATTAAAGCGATTGCTGACCGGTGTGCTTTCGGCATGTGCTGCAACGATAATCGTTATGATCATGATTTTCTCTTTGCTTGATCGTAACCTTATTTTTGCAAAGGACTCCGTGTACAGTCATCAGACAAATAATGCTCGAGAAGCCTATAAGTACCGCAAATGGAGAGAATACGGCTATCTTGATTATGTTACCTATGCTGACTATGTAAACAGCTTGGTAAAGAACGGCGAGGTTGATGCGGAAACTGCAAAGACCGCCGTTAAACTCGGCAGGACTGCCGAAAAAGATTCTGAAGAAGCTCAAGCTTACATCAAAAAATTCACCGAATACTATGAGGGCAAAGGCTATAAAGTCGTGCGACTTGATGCCGTTCTTAAACCCAGCGGACGCGGCCTTGCCGAGGGCGGTTCACCTCAGCTTTTTGCGCATCGTGACATCCCCCTCATTTCTCGTGTGCTTAAATACTTCGGGAGCATTTTCACTATTGATAATATCCACAAGGCAAGCGGCGTTGCCGATGCCGATCGCGGATTGACATTCACTTTCTATGATCCCGTCTATAACCCCGTCGGTTCCGAAAAGAAAGTTTTCTCCCCGGCTATCATGGGCAACGGTACAACCCACAAGTACCTGCTCTATTTCAACAACAAATTCCCTTATGTTCATCAGAACCTTCTGACCATTTCCCTCGGTACTTCCTTTTCTGTTAACCAGGGCGTCGACGTGTTCACAACGATGACCAAATCCCAGGGTTCATTCGTTAAGAGACCGATGACCTTCCCCACCGGTTTCGTTGAGGAAAGTGCGGACGATCTTCACACAGCGACTTATGTTGCAGGTTCGAAGGATTCTTCCCCTGTTACCGCAGCGCGTTTCACCGATGACTACACAAACGTTCAGACTATCAACAAGACTTATTCCAAGGTTGGCTTCTCGTTCATCCTCGGTATTCTGTCCAGTCTTCTTGCATACCTCATCGGGATTCCCGCAGGCATCTCCATGGCACGCAAAAAAGACAAGCTGGGCGACAAGATCGGCACGATTTATATCGTTTTCAGTCTCGCCGTTCCCTCCCTTGCGTACATCTTCATGGTTAAGGCTCTCGGCCGACTCATCGGTATGCCCACAACCTTCGACCTTGATAAAGGTACATGGCTGATGTATGTTTTGCCCATTATCTCCCTCGCACTTCCCTCCATCGGTAACCTGATGAAGTGGCTGCGCCGCTACATGATCGACCAGATGAACTCCGACTACGTCAAGTTCGCTCGTTCAGGCGGTCTTTCCGAGAGTGAGATTTTCAGCAAGCATATCTTCAAAAATGCTGCAATCCCCATCATTCACGGTATCCCGGGCACGGTTCTGTTCGCACTTGTCGGCGCGATCATCACCGAACGCGTTTACGTTGTTCCCGGTGCAGGTAACCTGCTCACCACGGCTATCAACATGTACGATAACAATGTTATTGTCGGTTTGACTCTGTTCTACGCGCTGCTGTCGGTTGTTGCCATCATTCTGGGCGACCTCCTCATGACGCTCGTTGACCCGAGAATCTCCTTCGTACAGAAAGCGAGGTAATAGAAATGGCTTCTGAATTGGTAAATGTCAGCGATCTCGGTATGAAAGAGGAAGAGTTGTTTTCCCGCTGTGACAGCAACATCGACTCCGAAAAGATTACCGCGCCGCGTTACTCCTATTGGCATTCGGTTTTCCGTGTGTTCTTCAAGAAAAAGATAAACATCGTTGTTCTTGCCATTCTGGCGTTCATCATTATCTTTTCCTACATTTATCCGATTTTCTCCGGATATGATGCATACGCAAACCTGCTCGACTCAACCGCAAAGCATTTGAGTCCCGCAAAGGCGATTGACAAATGGGGCTTCAGCCTGCATACCATTCTCGGTACCGGCGGTGCCGGCCAGTCCACTTTCGATGCGATTTGGCACGGTGCGGAGATTTCCCTCTCCCTTGCATTTGTCTGCGCACTTATCAACATGACTGTCGGCGTCACCGTCGGCGCACTTTGGGGCTTCTCCAAAAAAGTCGATGCCGTCATGATGGTTATCTACAACATTGTCGGCAATGTTCCGTACATTTTGCTGATTTCCGTTCTTGTTATGTTGTTCACCGCGAGCTTCTGGTCCATGGTTTTCGCAATGACGATCACAGGCTGGATAGGTATCGCGTACTTCATCAGAACGCAGGTTGTCATCATCCGCGACCGCGAATATAACCTTGCATCGAAGTGCCTCGGTACTTCCACCGTTCGCATTGCAATGAAAAACATCCTCCCGTTCATGACCTCCGTTATCGTTACCGTTGCGGCAACCGAGATTCCTTCTTACATCTCTTATGAAGTCTTCCTGTCCTACCTCGGCATGGGTCTTTCCGAGATGTCCCTTGGTAAGCTGATCGAAGCTGCACAGAGCGCAATGGTTACCCCCGGTTGGGAAATCGAATTCTGGAGCCCCGTTCTGTTGGCATCCATTATCACGATTATCCTGTATGTTGTCGGTCAGAACCTGGGCGATGCATCCGACCCGAGAACGCACAGATAAGAGGACACCGCTATGGAAGAAAAGAAAGTATTGTTATCCGTTAAGGATCTTGAAGTCGAATTCCGCGTTCGCGGCAGAATTCTGACAGCTATCCGCGGCATCTCTCTGGATATTTACGAAAATGAATCGATCGCAATCGTCGGCGAATCCGCTGCGGGTAAATCCGTATTCACGAAAACCTTCGCAGGTATGCTCGATGATAACGGCTATGTCAGCAACGGTTCCATCGTTTTCAATGATCCCGAACTTGCCGAAACAACAGTTCCCAACACCCCCGAGGTTAAGGCGCGCATTAAGTCCATTCATGCAAAGCTGAATGCAGCATCCCGCTATGAAAACGGTGCGGCAATCTACCGCCGCATCAATGAGCTTAAGCAGGACAGGATCCGCAGGTCCAGCCTCAGCGAGGCAGAGGCTGAACAGCTCGATACCCGCATTGAGGATCTGAGATTCCGCAGAGCCGAGACTTATAACCTCAAGCTCACAATTGACCCGTCCAAGGAGAAAGATCGCCTTAAGGAGCTTTCTCACAGCATCAAAAAAATGGACGAGGAACTGAAGCAGCTTGAAGATGAGCGCAAAAAGACCATTGCCGCACATAAGCAGGCAATGCAAAACGACGTTGCGTACAACACCCAGTTCAAGACCGAAATGGCTCAGCTTACCGCTCAGTACAGAGAGGCATGTGCTCAGCCCGTTTCAGCAGACAAAATTGCGCGCAACGAGATTATCGCAAAAGAAATTTATCTGTCCGTCGGCAGATACAATGTTGCAAAACGCATCAAGGCGATTAACGACCTTGTAAAGGTTGTTCGCAACGCAATGAAAAACGGTCTCGACCTTAACGATGACGCAACAAGAACCGATGTATTCGATGATGTCGCTTTCCGCGTCAGGTTCCTTGACGAGAACGAAGAACGCATCCACGGTACCTGCGTTATCAACCTTGCAAAACTTAAATATGCAAAGGACTGGACCCGTATCCGCGGCAGAAGAATCGCAACCGTTTTCCAGGATCCTATGACATCGCTCAACCCGATCATCACCATCGGCAAGCAGATTTCCTCCATCATTATGAAACATCAGGACTGCTCCGAGGTTGAAGCACGTGCGCGTGCAATCGAGATGATGCGTAAGGTCGGCATCCCCAATGCTGAAAACCGTTACGACGATTATCCCTTCCAGTACTCCGGCGGTATGCGTCAGCGTATTGTTATCGCAATTGCGCTTTCCTGCCAGCCGAAGATCCTCATCTGCGACGAGCCCACCACTGCGCTTGACGTTACCATTCAGGCACAGATTCTCAAGCTCATCAAAGATTTGCAGAAAGAATTCAATTACACGATCGTTTTCATCACGCATGACCTCGGTGTTGTTGCAAATGTTGCCGACCGCGTTGCAGTTCTTTATGCAGGACAGATTGTTGAAGTCGGCACGACCGAAGAGGTCTTCTATGACCCGCGTCATCCGTACACATGGGCACTGCTCTCCTCATTGCCGCAGCTTGCACAGCGCGACACCGAGCTGTTCTCAATCACCGGTACGCCGCCTTCTCTCTACAATAAGATTGCGGGCGATCCCTTCGCACCGAGAAATCCTTATTGTTTGAAAATCGATGTCGTCAAAGCTCCGCCGATGTTCAAGATCACGGAAACTCACTATGCAAAGACTTGGCTGCTTGATCCCAGAGCGCCCAAGATCGACAAGCCTGCCGCGATCGACAACATCCACGACAAGATGATTAAAGCGTTCAATATTTAATGGGAGGGTAGAACTGTGGAACATAAAGAAAAAATTACCGCAAAAGAGGGTAGGGTTTCCCATCTGCCCGAAAAAGCTCCTGTTGATGCAAGCGGCAAGGAAGTTCTCCTTTCGTTGAAAAATGTTGACATCACCTTCGGCAAAGGCGACAATGCCGTGCGTGCAGTCAAAAACGCTTCTTTCGACATTTACAAGGGTGAAACGTTCTCTCTCGTCGGCGAGTCCGGTTCCGGTAAAACCACGATCGGCCGTGCCGTAATTCGTGTCAACCCCTGCGCCGCCGGTGAAATTTATTACAAGGGCGTTCGCATCTCCGGCAAGATTCCCCATTCACTGGACCGCGAAGTTATCCGCAACATCCAGATGGTTTTCCAGGATCCCGCCGCATCTCAGAACGAGCGCGCAACCGTTGACTACATTATCTCCGAAGGCCTCTATAACTTCCACCTCTTTGAAAATGAGGCGGATCGCGTGAGGAAAGTCGAGAATATCATTCAGGAAGTCGGTCTGCTCCCCGAGCATTTGACCCGCTATCCGCATGAGTTCTCCGGCGGACAGCGTCAGAGAATCGGTCTTGCAAGGGCAATGGTCATGGATCCCGAGCTTGTTGTTGCAGACGAACCTATCTCCGCACTGGACGTTTCCATCCGTGCACAGGTTCTGAACCTGCTCAAAAAGTTCCAGCGTGAGCGCGGAACGACCTATCTGTTCATCGCTCATGACCTTTCGATCGTTCGCTTTATCTCCGATCGTATCGGCGTTATCTACAAAGGCGACATCGTTGAAGTTGCAACCGCAGAAGAACTGTTTGACTTCCCGATGCATCCCTACACCCGCTCTCTGATTTCCGCGATCCCGATTCCGGATCCGAATCTTGAGAAGCACAAAGTGCTGTTCAGCTATGATCCTTCACAGCATGATTACAGCGAGGATAAGCCCGAGCTTACCGATATCGGCCATGGCCACTTCGTTTTCGGCAACAAGAAAGAAATCGAAGAGTATAAGCGTCTCCGTGAGGAGGGAACTCCCATCAAGAGCGTTACCATTGCCGGCGTTAATGCTCCTGCGGATGCAAAAACTGCCGAAAAGCAGCTTGAAGAGAAAAAAATCGAGGGTTCAATCCTTGATACACCGCTGAACGATACCGGCAGCTTCTGGCTTGCGTTCCTTTCCTTCTTCCTTGCCATCCCCGGCTTGATTGCGGGTGCGATTTTCAAAAAGCACAACTATATCCGCAATTACAAGAAGTGCAAGAAGGGCGCGATTGCCGGCCTTATCACAACGGCAGCAATTATTGTCCTGTTCGGACTTATGCTGATAATTTCTATCCTGTAATCGGACTTTAAAAAAGGACGGCGGACTGAATTCAGTATGAGGCGAACAGCAAAAGAAAAAAGTCTTCCGAGGCCAAAGCCGGTACAACGCATTGAAGTGTCGGACAAACATACCGCGTTGCGAATTGTGTGTTTCGTGATTTGCATCCTGTTTGCGGTTGTTGCGATGTCATATGCGGTGTACCGGCTTGTTACAAGGCCGAGCGGATGGACAACGATCAAAGCGGCTGTTACCGGTGAGGATAACTGCACCGATGAACTGCTGCTTCAGTATGATATTGGCCTGCGCGACGATATTTCCACAACGACTGAATATAAACAATTGGCGGAAATGTATTCAAATTTGTGCAGCGAGGCCTACCGCATATTTCAATCAGACGAGGAATATTTCGGCGCGGATGATGCACCGGCAGCAAACCTCGCTTATTTGAATAAACACCCGAACGAGGTTGTGACGGTTGATTCCGCGTTGTATTCGGCATTTGAGCTGATTCGAGATAACGGCAGCAGATATCCGTATCTTGCGCCCGTTTATACGGAATACAAAGGGCTCTTCTCCTGCGAAAACGACAGTGAGGCCGAGGAATTTGACCCGATGCTTAATTCGGAAGTACGCGGGTTTGTTGATGAAACGCTGACGTATGTAAATAATCCCGATGCAATCGACATTGAACTCCTGGGTGAGAATAAACTTCGACTCAATGTTTCGGACGAATACGCCGACTTTGCATCCCAAAACGATATCGGAGAATATCTGGATTTCTTCTGGCTGAAAAATGCATTTATCGTTGATTACATTGCAGAACATTTGGCCGAAAACAGCTATATTCACGGAACAATAACGACGTATGACGGTTATACGCGGCATCTCGGCGGAGCGGGCATGGCCCTGTCGATGAATTTTTATGACGAGACCGACGGACGCGGAATCCCTGCGGCGCAGATGGATTTTAAGACGGCGCGCAATGCTGTTTATTTCAGGAATTATGAAAATTCCGATATGGACACGATGCATTTTTACACCTATTCGAACGGTGAAGTCCGCAATCCGTTTGTTGATCCTAAGGACGGACTTTGTAAGGCGTCAAAAAGTGATCTGCTGATGTATTCGGACAAACTCGGTTGTGCGGAAATTGCGCTTGCGGCCTACGGATTGTATTCGTCGGATTCTTTTGACACCGAAGCGGTGCTTTCGACTGCAAAGCGCGGAGTGAATGCCCTTTACTGCGATGGAACCGAGGTTTGCTTTACGGAGGCTGAGGCAACTCTTTCGCATTTGTACCAAAATGACGGACTCAGCTATTCAGCGAAACATGTTTCCTGATGGAATTCTAATCGGATTTCAACTGCAATACGAAATATACGGATTATCAAGGCTTGCCGCAAGGCAGGCCTTTTGATTATTGCCTGAAAGGAAACGGAGGAGATGAACGGGAAATGAAAAATGAAAAAAGCGCAGCGAACTGAATTCACTGCGCTGGTGACCGGTAGGGGAGTCGAACCCCTGCTGCCGCCGTGAGAGGGCGGTGTCCTAGGCCACTAGACGAACCGGCCAAACTTGATTGCGTTGCTTATTATACCAAAGCAATCAAGAAAATGCAACCCCGAAGAAGCTTGAAATGAAGATATATTTAACGAACCAAATCAAACACGGATTGAAAATTTCAGGCATGAAGCAGCCGTCGGAAAGTATTGCACGGGAAATAATGTCCGAATCAGCGTTAGGAATATTTCCCGGGAAATTAGCTGCAGCGGGAGAAAGCCGACTTTTATCTGTCGAGCTCAAGATGAATATGCAAGTTTCGACTTAAAGCTCAATATGCTTTTTCACTGTTCAAATGCGGCAATTTATGGTATAATCAGGTCAAATACCGGTAAAAAACGCAGCTGAGATAAAAATATGCGGATCCGGCCGCCGCTCACTGCTGCAGTTTTTGTCCGGCATGTTTCCGAAAGCGTAAGAATTTGATTCGGCTGCGCTTTAACTGCGGGAAATTCCCGCAGACGGAAAAATCATTATACAAAGGAAGGTATGTTAATGGGAAACATCATTTCCGTGCTGTACATCCTTGCGTTTGCAGGCTGCGGCATACTCACTGCACGTCCGATTTTTGCATCGGATCGCCCGCTGAAGAGGATTCTGTTCGGATTAACTTTCGGACTTGTAATGCTTCTTTGGCTTCCGGTGTTGTTTGCGTTTATTCTCGATTTCACACTTGCTGCGCAGATTCTTGCGCTTGCCGCAGCGGTGGTCATTGCGGGCGTATCAACATTCTTTGCCGTTAAAAAGCAAAAAAGCGGCAAAATCAAGTATAAAGCCGCTTCAAAGCGCGACCTTGTTCCGCTGCTGGTCACGATAGTGCCGTTGGTTGCAGTCGGCTGGATACTTCATGCGAATCACACGATAACAAATGCATCGGACGGTTCGCTGCACGTCGGGCAATGCACTTTCGGCGATTTGTGTATGCATTTAAGCTTTATCACAAGCATCAGTGTGCAAAAAACGTTCCCGCCGAATTATTCGCTTCTGCCGGGAACCCCGTTGGGCTATCCTTTCCTGTGCGACAGTGTCAGTTCGACTTTTTATACACTCGGAGCGTCGCTTCGAATTGCGGCAATGCTTCCCGCACTGTACGCTTTTCTTGTTGTTGTGCTGGGTGTGTATTGTTTCTTTGATGAATGGTTCAAAAACACACGCGTCTCCGTGCTTGCGACATATCTTTTCTTTATCGGCGGAGGCTTAGGGTTCGCTTACCTTTTCAACAACAAACAGCTGCTTGCGGGCGAGGGCATAAACCGTTGGCAGGAAATGCTTGAAGGTTTTTACAAAACACCCACCAATCTGCCTGCCGAGGGACTTCGCTGGGTCAATTCAATTGCTGATATGCTTATTCCGCAGCGTGCAACTTTGTTTGGCTGGGCGCTGCTTTTCCCCGCACTTCAGCTTTTGCACAGGGCGGTCATGCAGCGCGAATACAAATGCATAGTTCCGCTCGGTATCATTGCGGGATGCATGCCGCTTGTTCATACGCACAGTTTTCTTGCGATCGGAATTATTTCCGCGTTCCTTTTCGTTGCCGCTCTCGGAAAAATGCTGATGAGCGGTGTTTCCGAAAAACACGAGAAGCTTGCTGTCCGCAATCTCGGACTGTTCGTTTGCTCGGCAATTGTCGGTGCATTGCGAATGATGAATATTCGTGTTGTTACCGAAGGGTTGAATGACAGGTTCACGATCATTGCGGGCGCGCTGACTGTTGTTGTTTCCGTTGTTCTGCTGGCTCTTGCTCTGCCCAAAAAGAACGCCAAAGGTGAACGGAAGGGATCCGATGACGGCCTTGAAACCGAGCTTGCGACGGAGCTTATGCCAATGTCCAAAGCCACCGAACGCAAATACATATCAGCAGTCGGAATCGCATCGGCGGTTGGTCTTGCGATTTCATCAATGCTGCAGGAAAAAGCATCCGCGCTCGGTTTCGTGCTGCCGGTGTTTATGATTGCAGCAACGATTCTGCTCATTGTTTATAACGGCAAAAAGGCCGGAAGGAAGCCCGCTTCCGATGAGGTGAAGCATGTGCGTTGGTTTGCTCTGTTCGGCGTGATTGCGGTCGTGCTTGCCGCACCGCAGCTTTTCGGATTCACGTTTAAACAGTCCGTGAACAACGACTCGTTCCTGCGTTGGGGATTTAATTGGTGCAATGTCAGTGACAGCTGGCTTTGGTTCTATATCAAGAATCTCGGACTCATTTTCATTCTGATGCCTGTTGCGCTGCTTTCCGAAAAAAAGCAGAACAGACTGTTCTATTACGGAACACTCGTTATATGGCTGCTGTGCGAAGTGCTGATTTTCCAGCCCAACCCGTACGACAACAACAAGCTGCTTTTCGTTTGGTTCGCATTTACCTGCGGCATAGTTGCGAATTATCTCATAACAACATTTGCACGGCCCGTTACAAGACTGGAGCGCGGGAAACGCCGCGTGCTGCGCGGCAAGACC
>ULYM01046530.1_pt1 | contig 12557 bp, 7 predicted proteins | sample 1962141 | NCBI WGS metagenome assembly ULYM01 (sample SAMEA4835862, study PRJEB28245) | human gut metagenome | biome: gut microbiome; material: fecal sample | place: Denmark | collected 2008
AAACCTCAAGGTGTAAAAGGTGCATTTATTCGAATGCTTACAACTTTCCAACAAGCCTTTAAGTTCCTCAACCTTTTCAGGTTCCGACAGATAGAGGTTATTTGTCTCCATCACATCGTCCGCCATATTATAAAGCTGACCTTCAGGGCCATTCTTTAAAGGCTCGAGATTATGCGGGAAGCTGAAACCACAGGAGCCCAGTCCGTCGATAAATTTCCAGTTTCCCTTTTTTATTGCCAGTTTACCGGAACCGGAGAGATATATTATGTGATCACGAGTCTGAGCAGAAAGATTCCCTTTCAATATTGGCAAAAGACTAAAACTGTCTTCTGCGCTACCGGAGGGTAATGGCTGACCGGTAATTTAGGGTATGACATTGTAGTGTGAATTCGATATACAGTCCAATAATAAGTAGGTACTCATTATTATTTTATAACTCCTATAAATAACCTAAACTTGAGCTATACAAAAAAATTGTGAACACTTTCTCAATTCATTATTTAATCTTTAATCAATATCCTCATATATAATTTCCCTAAAATTCAAGAACTTTACATAAAATAAAGGAAAGAGCAAACACATAACTTGATAATATATAGACGTAAATCTGCGTGGAGACCGAATCTTAGTTAATTTATTTACGACCCCACGCATACCTAAGATAGAACATATCTACCAGAAATTATATTATTTACAGTCTACACACGTCAATTATTAAATTCTTTTTTCTTAACATTCCAACCTTTAACTACCCATTTTCCTGATTTAGGCAGATTTTTATTGGAAGTTTCTATTGTTACCTTTTTTGATTCTCCAGGAAGCAAAGAAAAGAAATTGTCAGTATAAAAACTAGGTCTGACAGGACAACCATTTTCATCAAGATATTGCAACTGTACAAAGAATGCAATTGTTGATGAAGGATTTTTCAATTCGATTTCAACTATCTGGTATTCATCTTTTCCAGATACATTTAATTTCGTTTTAAGACTCACAGGTTTCAACTTTGACAAATCTTCAAAACCAGAAGCATTAGGTCCAGTCAACGTGTGTTTTCCTTCATATTTGTCATCCGAACGCCAGTAAAAAGAATTTGCTACTTCTTTTCCCGATTCATCAAATAATCTTAGTTTAATGAAATGTACGGATGTTATGTTTTTAGGAAAATCTATTTTAAAAATATCATTAACTACACCATCTTCAGGTATATTTATTATTTGAGACTTTTGCCAAACCTTCTTGCTATTCAAATCATATACTTCAGCTAAAACCTTATAATTGGCAAACGATTTATAATAATCATTATAAACAGAAACCGTATTCTTCAAATAGTCAAACTGTGCGTGTAATGGTTCCAAGGCATTTTGTGTATGATAAAGTGAAGCTGTCGGCTCCAAAGAATAATCCCACATTCTGCCACATACCTGACTTACAGGGCAATTATGGTACCAAAACAATAAACCGGAAGCATATCTGTTCCCATAATCATACTTGTTGTAATTCCATACTTCCCATATTGACTTGGAATTCATTGCACCTACAAATTGTCCTTTCATGGCAAATTCATCAATAGACGAAGATTCCCCATATTGATTGGTAAGATCCCTATACAGTGTAGTCATCAAATGGAAACCGCCACCATCATGATAGTCCCAAACCTCTTTATTGATAGGCCACAAATCTTTCTCATCCATAATCTCACGCAACGTTTCCACTGTAGGTATCGTTGGCGCTCCATACTCCGGATTAAAACCATCAACTCTACTTCCACGCTCTGAAGCAGTATTTTCGTAATGCTGCATAGGATTAACCTGCTTATACGGACTTCCATCATGAACTCCGTCACACTCAGATTGCATCTGATATCCAAGTGTTCCGTCAAGCTTACAAATCAAATCTTTTGCCCCAGACATTTCCGTACTTTCATTGGATGATACATAATATGCAAGGGAAGGATGATTCCTTAACCTTTTCACAGTTGCCTCAAGATTACTCAAATATAGAGAGGCATCGTGCGGATGCTTTGTATCTCCTGTCATCCAGAATTCCTGCCATACTAGAAAGCCCATTTCATCACAAAGCTGGAAGAAATAATCAGATTCAGCTATACCTCCACCCCACATACGTATAAGGTTGATACCTGACTGCTTTGTGTATCTCAATTCAGCATAAGTGCGTTCTTCCGAATTTCTCAACATAGCTTCCGGTATCCAATTTGTCCCTCGAATGAATATTCTTTTACCATTAACATAAAACTGTCTTGATTTATCGGGAGTATTCTGGTCTGAAGTTATTTCCCTGATACCAAAACGGGTTTTCACAGAATCAGAAACCTTACCGTCAACATAAGCTGTTAATTTCAATTCATACAATTCTTGCTTACCCTTGAATATTGGCCACCAAAGGCGAGGATTTTTTATAATCAATTGAGGAAAATCTTCAGGTGCAAAGCTTATTTCTTTTGTTTCTCCACGAAACAGTTCTACTTCTTTACTGAATGTTATTCCTTCTTCCTCAATTTCTCCCTTCACTATACAAGTAACATTACGTTGTGTCGGATTTGACACCTCAACACTGACAGTTTCTTCAGCTATATTATAATATGGTTTGTTCAACCTCGAACGGATATAAGGATAACGCAATACAGCCTTGTCGGTTGAATAGATACTGATATTTTTCCAAATACCAGTATTTCTGTCTCTTATTCCGTCATTAAAAGTAAAATCCCAACCAACACTCATCAGCATTGTTGTATTCAAACCAATATTACCGTCACCACCATTATGAAACTCTCCTGCCGCTCCCCATTGTTTCGGTTTAATAGTTCCAGGAATATCAACCGGATATACTTTAATGGCTAAAGCATTTTTACCACCTATATTGGCAAAATCCGTGATATTTATACAATCAGGTTTGAACATTCCGGACATATTTCCGAGCATATGTCCATTTACCCATATTTCAGCCCTATAGTTAATTCCATCGACTTGAAGCCAGACAATCTTTCCCTTATAATTCTGAGGAAGTTCAAATTCCGTACGGAACCAATATGTATAAAACTCCCGCCCAGTTTTAGCCAAGTCAGGAATAATATCCTTGTCCAACTTATTGTTCAAACCATAATAAGGCTCAGGATAAATTTTATTATACACCAATGAATTCAAAACAGTTCCAGGAACAATAGCAGGCAGCCATGATTTTTCCTGATAACCCGGTTTCGATATATCACCGGCAACACCTTTCGCCTCATCTGCTTTTACCATTTTCCAGACGAAACCACCATTATGTTTTTCCTTAGAATCCAAATAAATATGATTAGGGTTACGGTAATAGTTTGGAGTCTGGGAATTTATAAAGCAAGTGGACAAAAGGAGAAATATGAATGTGAAAATGTTTTTCATATAATTCTTAATTAAATCTATTTATTATTTAAGGCAGACTATCACCCGGAGTCTCTACAGACGGGTCATAAATTGCCACACTAACCTTAGAATCTGCACAACCGTAATATAAAAACCATTTCTCTTTAAAAAAGACTAAACCCTCAATAAAAACGGTACCATCAACATATTGACCACTTTTCTCAAAATCCTCCATCGGACGGAAAAAAGGGACATTTAGTCTTTCCAACACTTTCAAAGGGTCTTTTGAATCAAACAATATTTGTCCTGCACTATAAGCTCCAGCAGTAAAACGCTTATCACGTTTACTATCATCATTATGATTCTTTCCGTTATACAGCAATACTATACCTTTATCTGTTAAAATGGCAGGAGGTCCGCATTCTGTTAAAGCACTATCAAAATATCCCTGACGAGGTTTTACAATTTTCAGCAAGTCTCCATTTTTATCCAGAATAGGAGTCCAATTAATTAAATCATCAGAAGTTGCTGCAGCGACCCAATGTTCCCCCCAGTACATAAAATATTTGCCATCAATTTTAACTAAAATCTGTTCACCATTCTTTATTTCATTCAACATTGAACCTGATTTACATGCCAAATCTTTAAATTTACCATTATAAGCTTTAGCAAAAGCTGGACCGTGTTTTTCCCAATGTTTGAGATCCCTGGACGTAGCAATGCTAAGCCTCGGAACTTTTCTGTTCCATGAAGTATATGCCATAACGTACAATCCATCCTCTGTTTTAGAAACACGAGGATCTTCACATCCTCCAGGCCAATCATATTCCTTCATATTATCATTTGACGGATACATTACAGGAGTAGAATACCTCACAACATTTATTCCATCGTCTGATTCTGCCAAGCCAATACGAGAAGTACGTTTTCCTATTCCGACTGCAGAATTATCTTCAGCACGATAAAGAATACAAATTTTACCATCTTTAATTGTAGCAGCAGGATTAAATACATCACTTTCTTCCCAAGCAATTTTTTCTCCTCTCATAGGGCAGTCAAAAATACTTGAAGAATTTGGTGTAATAATAGGATTTACTTTTTCTGGTCTAACAAATCCTCCTAAAGCCCACTCCGGAAGAATATTCTGCCCCTGCATAAATAACGGTAAGAATATTGATACCAACAATATAATACTTTTTATCATAATAATATAAATTTATATCTATGTCGTTTTCACATAATACATAATGATATATAATATGCAGATATCCACATAATGGATATCTGCACAACAAATATTACTTAACAACGACCTCGCTTATTGTACTATAATTAATTATGCCTTCAGTTTTTGCACCAATACGAAGATATATCTTATTTCCATTAGACTGTATTTTATATAAATTATTCTTATACACTTCGTCATTTGCTAAATCAAAGGAAATTGTACCCTTTGTTTCTGAAACAGTTTGTTTAACAGCATAATTCGCATTACTACCATCTACACCTGGAGCAAAATTCCAGTATCCGTAAACTTCAGAAACTTCAAAATCCGGACTAGTAGGTGTAACCTCATAACTAATCTCAATCTTTTTGCCAGTCAATTTTGGTTCAGCTGTTATGCGCGCATAAGGCATAGCCTTTAAGTCAAATGTCGTCTGACCATTAATAGCAACAAAGTCCTCACAAGGAGATACAAACGGGCCATTAACAACAATTTTATATTCACAATTAAATACTTTGGAATTTTCATATGTTCCATCCATCTTCGCATAAAAGTCAACAGACTGTGTTGCACTTGTATTCTGTTCAAACAGATTAATAATCACACCTGTTGATCCTTGAACAGGAAGAGGTATTGGTTCATTAGTCTCAATATCCAGAATTTTTCCTCTTATACCACCATTAGGTGCTTCATAATTATCCAAATCACTTAGACAGCTGCTCATACACAATGAACCAATTGCCAGAAATAATAAACTTATCTTTTTCATTGTTACTCAGTATTTAATTAGTTTGTATAGCCAGGATTTTGAACCAAATTAGGATTTGAATTCATATCATTCTGATTAATTTTTGTATAATAATTCTTTTTCAAGAATATACGCACCTGTTTTGGAGAATTGTATCCTCTTTCAAGAATATATTTACCATCACGGATATCATACCAAGGATATAATGCTGTACCTCGGAAACCATTCAAACCTCCTTGCTGGACATCCAAATGTGCAATTCTCCAACGTTTCATATCCCAAAAACGATGACCTTCAAAAGCTAATTCTACACGACGCTCATGGCGTATCTTCACCATATCTATGTTACCAAGTAAAACGATACCAGCTCTTTCTCTAATTTTATTGACGGCCTCCAATGCTTCAGATGGTTTATTTAATTCAAATGCTGCTTCAGCAAAATTCAAATAAATCTCTCCTAGACGAAAAACAGGCCAAGGTGTTTCTGATTTTCCCATATTCATATCTGTTAATGTTTCATCAAAGAACTTTTTCTGATAAAAACCAGTCTTTGATGCATCTCCAGCATCTGCTCCACCATCTTTTCCCGATGTATTATATGTTACCCCATTTATAACAACCGTATTATTTCCATCAGGTTGAGTAGAAGCTTGATATCTTTCATTATCCGAAGCAATAACCCCTCTAATCCACTCAACATTTGTACTTTGACAAGGAGAACCGGGTAAATAAACTGATGCAAATAAACGTGGATCCTTATTTGCAAAAGCATCGTATGGACTGTCAAAACGAAGAGGTTTTCCTGACGCATCCTCCAATTTCAATGTACCTACTGATCCATCAACATATTCATAAGATTCAACTAATTCAAGTGTTGGAGCCATACCACAACCCCAACCGCCACCACGGTATGAAAATGGAGCATTACGTTTATCCCAATCATGACCTTTTCCTCCTGCTACATTATACTGTTTCTGAAATATAAATTCTCCATTATCACCGTTACCTTTGAGGAACATATCACAGAAGTTCTGAGCTTTGTCATCAGGCTTGCTATTATATAAAGCATAATTATTAGATTTTATTATACACTTTGAGGCTTCATATGAAATTTCGAAAAAGCGATCTGCTTCTGAACTTGGAATTCCAACAAGTCCGTCCAATTGAACTGTTCCATAACGAGCAATTGAACCGGCATATAATGCTGCACGAGAACAAAGAGCAAGTGCTGCATATTTATTTGCACGATATTTTTCTACAGCATCTCTCATTTCAGGCAAATCTGCTGAAGCTTCTTGGCATTCCTTAACTATAAAATCATAGACTTCAATTTCTTTGTTACGTGGAACCATTAAAGCCTCAATATTATTAGGATCATACACCTGTGGTTCACTGATGATAGGAACACCTCCATATCGTTTAACCAATGTAAAATAATGCATTGCCCTTATGAAACGAGATTCCGCTAGAAGTAGCTTCTTTTCAGAATCGGCAAGAGATGTAGCTTCATTTAACTGATTTATGAAATCATTACAATTTCTGATATTTTTATAACGATCAGAAAATTTCTGTTCAAACAATGCATCCTCATAAGTATAAGTAGAATTACCATTATCCCAAAGAGGTTCTTTTTGAAAAGACCCTTGTGCTTCATCTGACATAGAAGAAGGATTTAGAAGTCTCCAAGAATCCCTATACCAATAATTAAAATCCTCTAAAACCATACCGTCATACAAATTAACCATAACAGCATTTATCAACTTCGGATCCTCCCAAACTTGTTTAGGAGTTATAATGTCAAATGATTCCTTTTCCAAATAATCTGCACAACCGGCAGAAACTAAAAATAGAAACCCAATGCCTATACTTTTTATTATTGTTGCTTTCATTTCTTTTTAAAATGTTAAATTTACACCAAAATTAAATGTTCTCATCTGCGGATAATAACGGAATGCATTATTATTGTTTTCCGGGTCCATATACTTCATTATACCATCCCTGTTAGTAAATGTAGCTGTATTGAAACTATTCACATATACACGCAAATTGTCAATTCCTACCTTTTGCATCCATTCTTTAGGGAAAGTATATCCAATCTCTATTGTTTTTAATCTCAAATAATTAGCTTTTTTTCGAGTCCATGTACTATTAGATGTATTTGCAGAAAATCCCGTTGGTCTAAGTGCTGGCATATAACCTGAAATCCACTCACTATATGGATCGGAAGGATCTTCTCTATGCCAACGATCCAACCATATAGTAGAACCATTACCTAATCCCTGCTGTATAAAAGGAGACATAAAATCACCTGTCATGAAAATTTCATGACCTGCCGCACCTTGGAAAAATAATGTTAAATCAAAACCCTTATAGGAACCATAAAGATTCAAGCCATAATACATACGCGGAGTATTACCATGTCCAATAGGTTGATCATCCTTGCTATCAATAATACCATCTCCATTCCAATCCTCATATTTCAAATCACCTGGCATTAAAGATTTATTTCCATTACCATCCTGTATTGGTGAATTTAATATTTCCTCATAACTTGAAAACTGGCCTAGGCAATATTTACCCCATTGGATATCTTTATAACGGTTATTAGTATTATTACGCCAATCATCATACATATTGGCAGAAGCTGCTCTTTCTACGTGTTCATTATAAATACGAGTAGTTGAAAAGTTAGCTTTAACATCATACGTAAAATCACCTATGCTATGACGATGTCCAACTACTATTTCAAAACCTTGATTCCTATCAGAATTAAGGTTCTCTTGCGGAAGAGTCTGACCGAATGTTGTAGGCAAAGTCAATTGACGAGTAGCTAAAAGGCCATCTCTCTTTCTAACAAAATAATCAAATTCCACATTCAACAAGCCAGACAATAAAGAAGTTTCAAAACCAACATTAGCAGTTGTTGATTCATACCACGTCAAATTAGTATTTGGCAAACCTCTATCTTTTGCTCCATTTACAAGCCCACCTGATCCCAACACATAATTTCCAGAAGGGTAAGTATATCCTGTCAAATATTGATAAGCATTCAACGCTACTTCATCACCAATCTTACCTATAGAACCTCTTATTTTCAAATTCTCGAACATTGGTAGTGCTTCCTTGAAAAATTCTTCCTCAGAAATACGCCATCCCAAAGACACAGCAGGGAAAAATCCCCAACGATTCTCTGGAGCAAATTTATAAGAACCATCATAACGGAAACTGACTTCTGCCAAATATTTATTTGCATAAGCATAATTTACACGTCCAACCAAACCCGCATGAGCTGAAACATTAGCTGTTCCACCATTATCTATATTAGTCAAATCACCTGCGTCTATTTGATCTATAGCTCCAATTGTAAACTGACGATATGCCTCCAATATATCTTTACGGTCATTATAGAACTCCCATAATGCCAAAACTCCAATATCATGCTTACCAAAAGTATTGCTATAATTCAATGATATTTGTCCATTAGGACGAAAATAATTTTCATTTCTGGCAGTCAATTCAGATATAGAATGGGTTCCTGAGACATTATAAGAGTCACTTGTAGCATCATAAGTATATTCCTTATACTCTTTATACCATTCTCTACTATAATAATTATTATAATCATAAGAGAATAAAGCTTTTGCACTAAGGCCTTTCAACCAAGGTACTTCCCAATTAAATGCAATTGAGCCATTAAATACCCTACGGTCTCTCCTGTCATAACCAACATTATCAATATCAGAAAGATGTAATGGATTACCCTTATCACCAGGATTTGACCAATATTCAGTATTATCATTAGCATAGACACTATATGTTGGTCTTGCCATCTGAATACTTCTGGTTATCGGTTCCGCTTCATAGAACTTATTCCTAGTGTCCAATCGTCCGCTTAATTGTAAATCAACGGTAAAGCCTTTTACAATCTCTGCACTGATATTTGAGCGAACATTATATTTCCTATAATTGTAATCTTTAGACTTATAGATTCCTTCCTGATCTGTCATACCTAAAGAAAAGTAATATTTGACTTTCTCGGAACCACCGGAAACACTTAAATTATGATATGTAGATGGGGCTGTTTTACGAATAACTTCATCATACCAATCAGTTGTTCCTATACCTTGACGATACTGTTCAAGTTGTTCTGCTGAATATGGAGCAGCAACTCCAATATTCTGCTGTGCTTCATTATATAACATAGCATATTCATAACCGTCATAAAATTCAGGATAGCGAGTAATATTCTGAATTCCGACATAACCATTATAAGAGACCTTTGGTTTACTTACAGCTCCTTTTTTAGTTGTTACTAAAATTACACCATTTGCACCTTTAAAACCATACACTGCAGCAGAAGCATCTTTCAAAATACTAATAGACTCTATATCATTAGCATCAATCTGTTTAAAATCACGTTCAATACCATCAACTATTACCAAAGCATCGCCAAAACCACGAATGTCAATACTTGCATCATCGTCACCAGGAGCTCCACTACGTTGAACAGCTCGTAAACCTGGCAATTTACCTGCCAAAGCATTACTTACATTAGGCGTTTTAACAGTAGCAATATCTTTGGATTGAAGAGAAGCTACAGATCCAGTGACAGAAGCTCTTTTTTGAACGCCATATCCAACCACCACAACCTCATCCAGCGCCTGAGTATCTTCCATTAACGTAATATCCAAACTGTTCTGTCCTCCAACCTTAATAATCTGAGAACTATAACCTATATAGGAGACCTCAAGTACAGCATCATTTGGAACATCCAAACTAAAACGTCCATCCAAATCTGTAATAGTACCATTTGTTGTACCTTTCACCATAACATTAGCACCAATTACCGGCATGCCAGTGGCATCTACAATGGTTCCTTTTACCCGTTTGGATTGCTGGTTAGTAGTATTAGAAGCCTGTTTCTTGATAATGATGTGTCCGTTACTGAAAGTCACCACACAATCTGTCCCTGCCAGCAGTTGATTCATGGCTTGTTGCACGGTGGTTGCCTTCGGCATTTGTTTCACAATACGGGAATCATCGACATCCTGCGATCTGTAGTCGATGGAAAGATCCGTTTGCTTTTCGATTTGTTTGAAGACGCTTTTCAACGGAAGATTACTTCCGGTCAGTTTGACTTGTTGTTGTTGCGCGTAAGCAAATACGCTACATGTTGATAATGCTGTCACACACAGCAGCCGGGATAATTTTTTTCTACTCTCTCCTGGCATTAGATTTGATAAATTCATAAATTTGTACGTTTGAAATTTTAGTATTAGAAACTTGATTGATTTCTCCTGTTCTGTTGAACGCAAAAAACTAGGGTTTCAAATACCGGAAAGGGAAGTTGGCCGCTATTCTTTCCGGTTTTTCTTTTTTTTCATGATATCCTCCTTTTTTATTATTTGACAATGATATTATTTCCTTTCATTACATACTGTATGCCCATCAGCAGATGCAGGATTTCCATGACATCCTCAATCGTTTCATCCGGGGCAAACTTCACATGATACAAATCGTTTCCGTAACGGGTTGCGTTGTATTGGAACGTAACTCCGTATTTCTTTCCCAGCGTCGAAACGAGTTGCCAGAAAGGAACATCCTCGAAAATCAGATAGCCTTCGCGTGTCATCTTATACAAAGACAGATCTACCCGATTTCGCTGCACGCTATGATCTCGATGCGAATACACCAATTGCTCACTGGGCTTCAGTACATACGACTGCGTCATTCCATCCTTCAGGCTGACTTTCACACTACCTTCTTCCAACGTGGTAGTCGTATAATCTTCACCCGCATACGATTTTACTGTAAAGACCGTTCCCAAAGCTTGGACATCCACACCGGAAGTCTTGACGATAAACGGTTTCTTCTTGTTTTTATAAACCTGAAAAGAAGCCTCACCCGTCAGATAGATTGTACGGGAATCCATCTTCCGAAAATCCTTCGGATACAAAATGGTTGATCCGGCATTCACCCACACACGGGAACTATCCGGTAACTGAATTTCGCGGGTCTCGCCATAAGGAACAAACAATTCAGCCATTTCAACCGACTGGCGTAACGTATGTTGCTCCGTTATCCAATAGGTTCCACCCACAGAAACCAAAAACAAAGTCACCACTGCGGCATATTTCAACCACATCAGCTGGATTTGCTTTTTCCGGTGGAAAGAAGTATCCAGCTGAGATCGCAACCGGTTCCAATCTTTCCACGTATCTGCTGATATCTCGCCCGTTGCTGTTTCCCAATGTTGCCGCAACAGATGTTCTTTTATATCCTGATCTTGTTCCGCACGCAACCATTTTCCAAACAGGGCTTTCCCTACTTTGGAAAAACGCTTCCCAACATATAGTTGGAATAACTTTTTAATTGATTCGTGTGCTTCCATAAGTAAATAAGTTTATTAGCCTTTAAGTTTTTGAGTTTTCAAGTTGGAATATAATAAAAACTTATCAACTCAAAAACGGAAGACTTATCATCTGCTTTTATACGTATGTAGGTTTAACACCGAACCACACACAAGCCAAATGGGATTTTTTTGTTAAAAATAATCTTACTCCAGTAGTTTTTCCTAAAACACAGTATAATCAAAAGATAAAGAAAGGAAAATTATTGCATCGTCAGGAGCAGCCATAAATATACGACTTTACGCAAGATGGCCAATGCTGCCGTCAGATGATTCTCTACGGTTCGTTTGCTGATATGCAGACGGAGTGCTATTTCATCATTGGATAAGCCTCCTTCCCTACTCATCCGATAGACCAATTGACGTTGGGGTGACATTTGCTGAACAGCCGCTTGAATCATCGACTGAAGCTCACGGGCAAATAATTGCTCTTCTTCCGACTCTGCTTCGGAAGCATTTTCCAGATATTCACGAGCATACTGTTCGGTCACAGCCAGATGATCAAAGTAATCATAGACTTTATAACGGGCCATTTGATAGAGATAGGCTGAAATCGACTCCACTTGTACCAGTTTCTCGCGGTCTTTCCAAATAGATAGGAACATCTCTTGCGCCATGTCACGGCTTAATTCCGAATCATGCGTCAAACCCGTCAGGAAACAAACCAGCTTCGGCTGATATCGAAAGAATAACTGCTCGAACGCTTGGATATTTCCGGCTGCGATTTCTGTCAAGATATGTACTTCTGTTTTCTCCATAGGCCAACAAACCTACAAAAGCAATAGTGTCCAAAATAATTTTTAGGTCAAAGAATAT
>ULYM01008165.1_pt1 | contig 12484 bp, 9 predicted proteins | sample 1962141 | NCBI WGS metagenome assembly ULYM01 (sample SAMEA4835862, study PRJEB28245) | human gut metagenome | biome: gut microbiome; material: fecal sample | place: Denmark | collected 2008
CGGGCTGGATAATTCTTATTACTATGAAATAAAAGTGTTGTCATGTAATTTGCTGCCAGGCATTGTTCGAAATTCAAATACAGAACTATTACATACTATCAGAGAAGTAAAAGAAATATCGATTGATGAGATAAATAAAAGTACTACGAAAAGGTAAATTGTTTTTTGGGGTAATATTTGCAAAGATGGTTATATTCCCTTGAAGAGGAAAATAATCCCACATAAAAAATGCAAAAAATGGCGGCTGAGAAATTCTCGGTCGCCATTTTACGAACTCGCTGTTTACGCTGTTTTGATTTAATATTCCTGAAATTCCCCAAGAGTATTTAACATTTGACCTGTTTTTTGACAAACGGGACTCGAACTGACGACTTCGTTTTAATCCCCGCCTGACAACTAAGCTTTAATATAAATCTATTAGGTAAAACAAAGAGTGCGGAATTCTATTTTTGAATTCCTTATGTAGTTAGTATGCCTTGAAATGATTGAAAATTTATGGTATAATATAAAAACAATCGTTTACAAAACAATAATTGGTTATGATTCATAGGAAGGCGATGGGAAATGGATAAAGATAAATTATACGCAGAACATTTGGATGAAATGTTTGGAATAACGTCATTAGATAATCTCACAGAGGAAGATGTTGATAAGATAGTAACGAGAGTATTATGTTTCTTACCGAACAATGGAAGATTATATAAGTATCGTTCTATTGAGGGAAATTCTTTTGAATACGCTTACGACGGATTGAAGAATGGATACTTGTATATGGCAAAGGCAAATACGTTAAACGACGATTTAGATTCAACATTGAATTTTGATGCAGAGAAAGATATAAATAAACAAATGCAGTTATTTATTGAAAAGCCGTGGCACTATCTTGATACATGGGCGTATGTTAATTTCGACCATCCGATGTTTCAAAACCCGCTTGAAAATATACTTTATCGATTGGTTATGAGTTGTGTCAATTCTATAACCTATGAATTAGACAAAGAGAAAGCGATCAAATTGTTTGCCGGTATGGGGGTCTTGAGAGAAGATGTAGACGAATATATAGATAATCTTCTGGAACTTGCGAATTACGAAATAGAAAAGCATGCTGAAAATTTAAAGAAACCGTTCAGTTCGATGGTTAATTTTAATAATGAGAGTAAAAAAGATATTTATATTTTCTCTATGTCGGAAGATTATGATTCGGACACGATGTGGGCTTATTATGCAAACAGCAATAAGGGATTCTGCATTGAATACGATTATAATAAAGTAAAAGATTTGTCATTTGACAAGAAAAGGTTACTGATAAGTATATATAAAGTTATTTATAGGGATCAACTTGAAGAACACTCTTTGGTCGGTATGTTGCAATATTTTATTGGAGGGAAGAAAGATACAGAATTATTTAAAAGAGAAAATAGAGTGGCATTAGAGCATACAATTACAAAACTGAGTAAATGGCAAGAGGAAAAAGAGTGGAGAGTGTTTCTTTGTAATCTTGATGATAACAATAAAATATATGCAGATATTGTTTCAGGAATTATTATAGACGAAAGAGCGTTAGAATGCGACAATGGGCAAATGCTTATTGAGCTGGCAAAAGAAAAAGGTTGTGATATAAAAGTAAGAAAAAGAAAGCGAAGCGGAGTCGGTCACTATTATGAGGCGTTATAAAGTCGGGTGACATAAGCAAGCCTAAACTACTTTGTGTTTAAAATCTCTTTTACTGTTATATCTTCAAAAAAATTAGTTTGAGGCGTATTTGTATGCGCTGAATAAAATTTAGAGAAATTTCCATAATGTTATTATACAATAGACCCACCTCATACCGGTGAGTCTATTGTATAATAACAATTATGAAAAGTTTTTTGTAGTCGATGAAAATGACGTCAATAATCCGGAGTTTTTCTGGCATTATCAGTTCCCGTATTAAATAAATACTGTAACATTTTGAAAAATATGGAAAATCGAAGAGTTGCATTATGATTTTTGTTCGATTTATCAAGTAACAAAACTTTATACAAAATGGATAAAAGATTAGAGTGGAGTAGTATTAGGATAAGGAAGCGTTTATCGATGATAAGTTGTTTTACGGTTATTGTTAAAAAGTAAAGATAGTAACTTTAAAACGATAGTTTAAGCCGGATATTCATAAAAAGAATATCCGGCTTTTTGTACAATGTAAATATTTATGAATGTTGGAATATGTTATGTTAACATGTTTTGCTGTTCTCATTTTGTTTCAATGTAATAAGTAACCTTATTATATTTCCGGTTTCATACATGATATATTCAAGACTATTTTTTGTCGCTTTGTTATGGTGTTTTGCATAGCCGTTCATAAAATTTGTATAGTTTTTTACAAGTGTTGCAAAATTATTGCTTAATTCTGCGGGTAAACCTTGGTTCTTCAAATAGGTGCCGTAGTCTGATATTAAATTTTCTAATGTTTTTTGTTTATTGAAAAATTCTTGAAAGAATCGTTCTAACGCTTTCCTAAATTTATCTGCGACTTCGCTTGCGTTTTTATCTGTTGATTCGTCAAAACTCTTTATTGCATCGATAAACTCAATTCTAGCTTGGGGATAAGACACTAACCATTCGAGCGGTTGAGATACAAGTGAGGTATCAAGTTCTTTAGCCCCTTTGGGAAAGATAAAAACACCGTCCTCGTCGGTTAAAGTTTCAAATTGAATATTAAGAGACGTTAATGAATCTGTCAAAAATTTTAATATATCGTTTTTTGAAATACAATTATAATCAGAGTTGTTCGTTTTAATATAAGTGAGATAAAACGCGGTATATTTCGATAATAATTCTTTAATAGATTCAGATTTGGCAAGGCTCTGTTTTAGTGAAAAGGCGAATGTGTAATATGTGCCATAGCGTTCGCCGACTTTATCGCAATAGCGTAAGTATGATGTAGAGTTATAATAACTTCCAACACAAGCCTCGACATAATTTTGCAATTTAGTTGAAAGCATTTGGAATTTTTTCTCGTCATCGAATCCAATCCCCAATTTTTCTCTGTAATCAATCCATTTCATATTTTATTTCCCCTTGTAAAAGCAGATCAGTTTATTGTAATTTTATTATTTATATTATAGCATAAAAAGGAAAATAGTTCAAGGGTTTACGAGATTAAAAGTAACAACAAAAATTTACGAATGTCGCGATCGTAAGATCGTTGATAAATGTTGTAGATAAAGCAGAACCGAAGATTTAAGCAGGTAAGATTCGGAAGTTAGCGATAAAAAATGAGCTGTACAACGGCTCATTTTTTATGTGTTGAAGAGGAAAATCCTTGAATTTGATATGATTATTTGGATTGATTTCAACGAGTATTTTAGCATTTATTTTTAAAAATTAGAAGTATTACTCATTAAAACGGTTAATTATTGAAGGGCTGGTGAGTATTGACAGTGCACGGAACGTGTGTTATAATGATTTTACAATTTCAAATTGGAAAAACTAAATGTACAAGGAGTATAAGTGATGAAAAGAAGTCTGAAACGTTTTGTTTCGGGCTTTTTTCTGTGTGAGAAGAAAAACGCTTAAAAAAATATTAAAATTTGATATTATTTAAGTTATCTTAATGGATGAAGGTTATTGCGGATGATTGATGTTGGATTGCCGAGATATGCGGACGACTATAATGGTTATTTCCTTATGAAATTTACGGCTTCGTATGAATTTCAGCAAGAATTTTTAGATGGAAAACTCTTTTTTAATACTTCTGATTTTTTTGCAAAATGTGATGAAAATGGACGTGGCGATTATCACGAGGGAAGCACGTTTATTGTTGATTATGAAAAGCCGAATCTGATGTCAGTTAATCTTGAAAAAATAGGAAATGACTATGCAATTGTTGCGAGAGATTATTCTCAAAATCCCGAAAAATATAAAAAGGGAACAATTTGGGCATATTCAGCGGCGGAAAACAGAAGAAGAAAGATTATCGCTATATATACAGCATTCGTAAACACAGAGAATTAGGTAGTTTCACCATTTGATAATCGAATGAAAAAAGAATTTGGACAATTTGGAATATTGATTTTGAATCGTCAAGTTTTTTTTGAGAGGGTGGTTTCTGCTCTTTCAAAACATAGAGAGTATATTCAAACCAAGCTTGGTTTTGTGAAGTATATTCCAAATGAAAAGATGCAAGGACTAATTGATTGGAGTCCGTTTTTCAAAAAAGAAAAATTCGCATATCAAAATGAGTTTAGAATGACATTTATATCAGAAGATGATGAACCAATAAAAATTGATTTAGGGACTACAATAAGAGATATTGCTGTTCCAATAGACGTTAATGATTTGGATAAAATTCATATGGAGAATGGGAAACTCTTTTATCCAATAAATGCTTAGAATGAGTATGCATTGAAAAACTACTTTCTATCTTTTCTAATTTGGGCTGATAGAATGAATTGTTAGCTTATATATACTAATATAACGAATTAACTGTAGTTGATAGGTTTTTACGGAAATAGACGTGTAGCTATTTCGTATTAGAAACCCATCTTTGTAGTACGAAAAAGCTACAAAACACAAAAAGCACAAGATTTAGTAGGTCTTGTGCTTTTTTGTTACTATATTTAGTGTTTTGCGCTCTTTGCGGATTATTTGAATTTAAGAGCTGCATTTTGACCTGTTTTTTGAAAAACAGGACTCGAACTGACGACTTCGTTTTAATCCCCGCCTGATACCTACAATTTAATACAAATCTATTAGGTAAAACTACAATGGAAAATAAAACCGTTTTAATATGCGCGCTGAAGGAAAACGAAACAGAGAATTTTCAGGAACGCGCGCTTGGAAAGGATCCGGCGGCATTTATAATTTTTACGGGATCTACTCGGATTATGGGAAACGGATTCGGAGTATATAAATAGTCGGATTGGCTAAACAGGTAATGCGATGGCTTGTTGTTTAACGAGTCATCGTATTTATAAATATGTAATTGTTTTTTGTTTTGTATTGAAATCAAACTAAAATTCATTGCACATAGACGGTAAAAGTGAATATAATGCAACTTTTGGTGAATATTGGGTATTGCTTTAAGGTGGGGCGTATGCTATACTATTTATAAAAGAATAGTGCAAAACTATACTTACGGAGGATTTTAACAATTTTCATTTACTATTGAGCTGTTTTTGTTATAATAAAACTGATGTAGAAATAATAGAGCACACGCAATGTCCGATCACATACATATGTTGATGAGCATACCGCCGAACGAAAAAGTATCATCGTTCATAGAATACTTGAAAGGAAAAGTACGATGATAATATTCGAGCGGTATGCGAAACTGAAATACAAGTATGGGTATAGACATTTCTGGAGTCGAGGGTATTACATCAGTACGGTGGTGGCAACAAGTAAGCCGTACAGCGGTACATACAGAATCAAGAGAAAGAAGATATGATTACAATCCAAATAAGTATGGTAGAATATTATGATCCGTTCAAGGAGTGGATGGAATCATATAGAAACGGTAAGGTAAACAAGAAGTAAGAAGAAGCTTGCTTGTATGCGGTAGGCGAATAAAAAACGGTGCTTGAGCACTATGCCGGTACCAATGCCCTTTAGGGCACAATAAAGCCCTCACTTTAGTTAATTATTCGTGGGGAATTTAGAAGAAAAATCAAAAATCAGCAAATAGCGAGTTCGTAAAAGAGTCCGAAATTATCATCGGACTCTTCTCTTTTATTAGCCGAAAATATATTTCATATCACCCGTTTTCCTCTTGATTATCCTGTCAAAATGTGTTATAATATAATAAAATTTATGAAAGGTCGCAAAGATAATGAAGAACAAAGAAATTACCGTATTGGATCAGGAAATCCATATCAACAAAGACGATTATTTCTCTCTTACGGATATTGCAAAATATAAAAATCCTGAAGATCCACGATTTGTCATACAGAATTGGATGCGCAGGATCGATACAATTCAATATATAGGGTTGTGGGAGCAATTGAATAATCCAAATTTTAACCGTGTCGAATTCGATACGTTTAGAAGCGAAGCCGGACACAACTATTTTACAATGACTCCGAAGAAATGGATCGACGGCGTAAATGCCATCGGTATTATTTCCAAAGCCGGGAAATATAACGGCGGCACATACGCACACAAGGATATTGCTCTGCAATTCGCGTCCTGGATTTCGCCTGAAATCAATTTATATATCATAAAAGAATTCCAGCGCTTAAAAGCCGACGAACAAAAGCAAATCGGGTGGACGGTTAAGCGAGAACTTGCAAAAATAAATTATCGCATACATACCGACGCTATCAAAGACAATATTATCATTCCGCTTGAAATTACGAAAGAACAAGCGTCGTTCGTTTACGCAAGCGAAGCCGACGTTTTGAACGTTGCGCTTTTCGGTACGACCGCAAAGCAGTGGCGTGAGAAAAATCCGGATAAAAAAGGCAATATGCGCGATTATGCGGAGGTTTCGCAACTCGTATGTCTTTCCAATCTTGAAAACCTGAACGCGTATCTGATAGATAACGGCGTAAGCCAGCATGAGAGACTGATCGAACTGAATAAAGCGGCAATCCGTCAAATGAAAGTTTTGGCAGAAGAAACGCTTAAATTACCCGCCAACTCGGACGAACAATGAGGTGCAAAATGAAATTTTCCGAAAAAGTAAAATATGCAAGAATGAAATTACTTTTAACGCAAGAGGCGTTGGCAAAGGAACTCGGCGTATCCTACGCTACAATTTGTCGCTGGGAAAAGGATAACCGTGAACCGCAAATCGTTTCTCAAGGCAAGTTTTATGCCTTTTGCGAAAGTAAAGGCATTAAGTTTGAAGAATAAGGAGGGAAGAATATGGATTTTGAAAAAATGCATTAGTCGTAACTATGTGTATTAAAACTAAGAAAAAATAGCGGAAGTACGGAAAGGATTTTTAGATTGATAAGGAGTTAAAAATGAAAAAAGAACAAATTTTGGAAATTATCAAAGGAAAATATAATGTGGTCTCTGAGGAGAAAATATCAAACGGTATTTGCCTCAAATTAGACAATGGCGCAATTATCAACTGTTTTAGCAACGGAAACCATAATGTTCAAGGGAAAAACATACAAGAGGTAAAAGATGTTTTGGCTGGAAAGTCTGGTCATATTGGAAATCGCAAGATTTTTGTGGTTTATGGTCATGATGATATAGCAAAAACGCAATTAGAAGCTATGTTACGTCGTTGGGATCTTGAACCGATAATTCTTGACCAACAGGTGTCGGCAGGACAAACCATCATCGAAAAATTAGAAGAGTACTCAAAAGAAGTTCAATATGCTATCGTTTTGGCTACACCAGATGATGAAGGAAAAGCTCTAACCGAGTCGACACATAAAAAAAGAGTAAGGCAAAATGTTGTATTAGAATTGGGAATGTTTTTATCCAAATTAGGTCGAGACAAAGTCGCAATATTGTTAAAAGAAGATAGAGATTTTGAAAAGCCATCAGATATTCAAGGTTTAGTCTATATCCCTTTTAGCAATAAAGTCGACGATGTTACGATAAACTTAGCCAAAGAACTTTGTAATCAAGGATATAATATTGATACAAAGAAATTGTAAAAAGGATAATAAAATGGGGAATTTGAATGAAATTAGAAGTATAACTAAAAGGCTTTTGAGAGAAGGCTCACCTACTTCTGTCGAATACGAGAAAGCGCTGCCTTTATGTAAAGAATTGTTTGATGCATTTCCGGAAACTCATGATTTATGGGATGTTCAGCAATACGCGAATTGTCTTAAAAAGCTTAACAGGCTTGACGAGGCTGAACAGGTATGTGAAGATGTCTATTCAGAATTCAAAGATACAGAAATTGTTAAAACCCAAAGTCAGGCATTTTTATACATAGAGAATCTGTATGCTTGGATTATAAATGACAAATATGTAAAAACTATAAAGCAACCTGACTATAAATATTCAGAAATGGTATTTGGTAAATTGACCCGGTTATATGATTTACTTAAAGACACAAAGGCAACAAAGCCATCATTTCCGTATTGTGCACTAACGGTGCTTAAACAATTAAATAAGCAAAATGGAAAAATAATAGCAGCGGAAGGCTTAGAAATACTAAGTTTGATTTCCCTTTCCGAATTGTCGTCTGAGGCTAAAAGTTATACAGATTCATATGGGAAAACAAGAGAATTTGCATCTCTTAAGGAAGATTATTACACATTGAAGTCTGATTTTTTACTTGATGCAAAACGATACGAAGACTGTATTATATGCTGCAATGAAGCAATGGAAACGCTTGAAAGTTTTCATTATGATAATGATATATGGTTTTCAAGAAAAATTTCAAAATCCTTGGGCGAATTAGGAAAAATTGATGATGCTATTAGTAAGCTTGAAAAACTTACTATTATAAGCGATAAATGGTTTTTACTTTATGAAATAGGAAAATACTATTTACAACTGAATAATCTTGACGAAGCTCTTACATACATGTTGCGTGCGGTATGCACAAAAGATCCTGAACGGATGAAAGTGTCGTTGATTGAATCAATTGGTGATCTGCTTACCGAAATTGGTGATAAATCCTTTGCTCAGGATAACTATAATTACGCCCGACAAATCAGACAGAATAATGACTGGTCGGTTGCATATAGTCTCCAAGGAAAAATTAAAGAAGAAAAAGAAGTTGCCTCCAAAGATATAAAAAAGAAGTGGATTCAAAAGTTATATCAGATTTCTGGTAGTAAACGAGGAAAAGTTATCAAGTTATTTAACGGCAAGGGCGGCTTTATACAAGCAGATCAATCATATTACTTTCAATTTAAAAATTTCTTTGGCAAATCCGATTTACTTAAAATCGACGATTGTGTAGAATTTATAGTAGTCAACTCGTATGACAAGAAAAGACAAATTGGAACCAAAGAGGCTGTTGCAATAACACCGATAAGACGATGATTTTTTTACCCACAATCTTCCGATAATAAAAAATTATCGGAACATAACGATTCAAGGAGGAGTAAATGAGCATTTTAGATAAAAAGCAAATGACCGAAGAAGATATAAAATTAAACTTCATCACACCGGCGATAAAGGCAAAAGGCTGGGACGGCAAAATTACGATGGAAACGAAAATTACCGATGGGCGAATCAATCTGAAAGGTAATATCGCATCCAGAGAAGCGCCGAAAAAAGCCGATTACATTTTGTATCTTAATAGCGCAAATCCGCTTGCCGTGGTGGAAGCAAAGGATAATAACCACAGCATTTCTTTCGGTATGCAACAGGCAAAATTATACGCTGAAATGCTCGACGTAAAATTTGCATACAGTTCCAACGGCGACGGTTTTCAGGAATTTGATTTTTTAACCGGCGTTGAAAGAGAAATTTCTCTTGAAGAATTTCCTACTCCCGACGAATTATACGCAAGATACAATGCCGAAATAAACGACGGTAGCGGGTTGTCAAAGACGGAATTGTCCTTTATCAATCAACCGTTTTATACAAGTCAGACGACATATCCTCCAAGATATTACCAAAGAAACGCCGTAAACCGCACATTGGACGCAATCGCAAAAGGCAAAAATCGTCTGTTGCTCGTTATGGCTACCGGCACAGGTAAAACATATACCGCTTTTCAGATTGTATATCGTCTTTTGCAAACGGGCGCTAAACAAAAAATCCTTTATCTTGCTGATAGAAACAATCTTATCGACCAGACAATCGGCGGCGATTTCAAACCGTTGGAAAAAGTAATACATAAAATCAATTTCCTTAAGGACGACCGCACGACAATCGCATCGTATCAGGTCTATTTTTCGCTGTATCAGCAACTCGCAGGCAACAAAAAAGAAGATGATGACGAAAGCGACGAAGAAGTGCTTGCAAGGTACAGCAAACTTTTTGATAAAGACTTCTTTGATTTGATTATTGTTGACGAGTGTCATCGCGGCTCGGCAAAAGAAAACAGCCGTTGGCGTAAAATTTTGGAATACTTTTCTTCTGCCACACAAATCGGTATGACCGCCACGCCGAAAGAAACGCAGTCGATTTCCAACATCGACTATTTTGGCGAGCCTGTTTATATTTATAGCCTTAAAGAAGGCATTGCCGACGGATTTCTTGCCCCATTCAAGGTTATCAACGTAAAATCCGATATCGGCGACGGTTGGAGACCGAGAAAAGGACAAGTCGATATTTACGGTTATGAAATAGAAGACCGCATTTACAATAACAGCGATTTTGACTATAAAATTATTATTCAAGACAGAATCGATATGGTTGCGCGAGAAGTTACGAATTATCTCAAAGCAACCGACCGTATGGCGAAGACTATCGTTTTCTGTGCCACCGAAGATGCCGCCGAGCGTATGCGCGTTGCTCTCACAAATTGCAATGCCGATATGATTGCAAAAAATCCCGATTATGTAGTGCGTATTACGGGCAGCGACGATTACGGCAAAAGCAAACTGGACTATTTTATCTCTGTTTCAGCACAGTATCCCGTAATTGCGACGACTTCAAAATTGCTTTCGACCGGCGCCGACTGTAAAATGGTAAAGTTGATCGTTTTAGACGAAATGATTAACTCTATGACGGAATTCAAGCAAATTATCGGTCGCGGCACACGAATCAGAGAGCAGGACGGAAAGACGCATTTTATGATAATGGATTTCCGCGGCGTTACAAGACTGTTTGCCGATCCCGATTGGGACGGCCCTGTAGAACAAGATGAAAATTTCGTACACGTTACTCCACCTGATCCACCGGACGGAACAGTAATAGATACTCCGTCGACTCTGCCTATGCCGCCTAAACATAAATGGGTTGTCGATAATCGCGGTTGCAGAGTTCAGGTCTTGCAAAAAGTCGTGTCCATTTACGACGTAGACGGAAAACTGTTGCGGCAGGAAAGCATTATCGACTACACCAAAGCAAATATTTTCGGCGAATTTGCAACGTTAAGCGATTTCATTTCGTCGTGGAGCGCGGAAGAAAAGAAAGAAAAAATTTACGAGTTATTCTTGCAAAAAGGTATTGACCTTGACCAAGTAAAAGCGGACGAAAATATGTCCGACGTGGATGATTTCGATTTTATTTGCCACGTTGCTTACAATCAAAAGCCGCTCACAAGGAAAGAACGTGCTGAAAACGTTAAAAAACGCAATGTTTTCGGTAAATATGGCGAAGCAGCACGAGAAGTTTTGAATGCGCTTCTCGATAAGTATGCCGACAGCAGTATATACGAAATCGAAGATACCGACGTGCTGAAACTCGATCCTTTCACTAAGTTCGGCAAGCCTTCAAAAATCGCTCAACTTTTCGGTGGCAAAGAAGGTTATCTCGAAGCAGTCAGACTATTAAAACAAGAAATTTACAAGGCGGTAGCATAACAAATGAGTAACGTATCTGGATTTGTCAAAAGAGTAAGAGATATTATGCGCAACGATGCCGGTATCAACGGTGACGCGCAAAGAATCGAGCAAATTGCTTGGATGCTGTTTTTAAAAGTTTATGACAGCAAAGAAAACGACTGGGAAATGGACGAAGATAATTATGAATCCATTATTCCCGATCAATGCCGTTGGCGTAATTGGGCACACGACGAAAGCGGAAAAGGTTTAACCGGCGATGCGCTCCTTGATTTCGTCAATAATAAATTATTCCCCGTATTAAAGGGCAAAGATGTCAAAAATTCAGACGGCGAAGTCATTATAAAAGGCATCGAAATATCAACCGATACCCCGATAAAGAAAGCAATCGTAAGAACTACCTTTGAAGATGCGAACAACTATATGAAGGACGGCGTTTTACTCCGTCAGGTCATCAGCGTTATCGACGAATTGGATTTGAGCGATTATAACGAAAGCCATGCATTTGGTGAAATTTACGAAACGATTTTGCGTGAATTGCAAAGCGCAGGTGCTTCCGGTGAGTTTTATACTCCCCGTGCCGTTACCGATTTTATGGCAAAAATGATAAATCCGCAAATCGGCGAACACGTTGCGGACTTTGCTTGCGGCACAGGCGGATTTTTAATCAGTTGGCTGAAAGAATTGGACAAAAAGAAAACTTCTACCGATGACGTAGAAGCCTATGAAAATTCCGTTTACGGCATCGAAAAGAAACAGTTTCCGTATATGCTTTGTGTAACAAATCTTTTGTTACACGATATCAATATGCCGAGAATTTATCACGACAATTCGCTTCTTCGTGATGTTTTGGATTATACAGATAAGGATAAGTTTGAAGTGATTCTTATGAATCCCCCTTATGGTGGAAATGAAAAGGCAGATGTAAAGAATCATTTCCCGTCCGATTTGGCAAGCAGTGAAACGGCTGATTTGTTTATGTCCGTCATTATGTATCGCTTGAAAGATAACGGACGGGCGGCGGTTATTCTTCCCGACGGTTTTTTGTTTGGTACGGATAACGCAAAAGTCGCAATCAAAAAGAAACTGCTGTCGGAATTTAATCTCCATACGGTAATTCGTAT
>ULYM01048055.1_pt1 | contig 12377 bp, 5 predicted proteins | sample 1962141 | NCBI WGS metagenome assembly ULYM01 (sample SAMEA4835862, study PRJEB28245) | human gut metagenome | biome: gut microbiome; material: fecal sample | place: Denmark | collected 2008
CAAATTAGCCAGATAACAGGTCTGTCACTTGAACAGATAAAGAAGTTGTAAAATAGTTTAATGCCCACCCATAGTTACTTACTGTACCAAGGGTGGGCATTTCTTTTTATCTTCCTCACTCTCAAACATTTTCCCTTAAATTTCTTGCATCTTTCAGAAGAAAAATATATCTTTGCATAAGATTAGCTGCGCTCGGCAATTTGAAAGCAAGCTTTCATTGCGCTCACTGGCATAATCTTTGCATAAGATTAGCTGCGCTCGGTAATCTGAAAGCAAGCTTTCATTGCGCTCACTGGCATAATCTATAAAGAAGAAAAGTAGAATCATTAAAATAAGGAGGTTAAGTATGGACAACAAGAATATTTCATCAGAAGCATTTCTCTCCAATGATGGAGATATGACTTCTTTTAGATATGGCAATAGTAATATCCGATTTCGTACTCCAAAACGCCTCAAACGATTCACAGAGGTTAAGGAATGGGATAATGGATATATTGTTGTCATGGCTGATTATGAGGGCATTGGTGAAACAGAAGAGTATATTGACCTTTTGCCCATATTGAAGAATCTATATATAAATCCTACGACATTTCTCAAACCAATCAAGTCAGTTAAAATAGATTATCATGAAGGAAGAAGAAATTAAAGCCGTAGCTGAAAAAGCAATAATGATTGTTTGCGGATATGCATTTTCGCAAAGTGAAGAAGGCTTTATACGTGTAGTATATCTACACCCGCCATATCATGCTCTTGTGATGACAAGAGAGGGTGATGTAATAGAAACCAATATGGATGATATTGAAATCAGCATTGTTCAAAAGTATTGGAAACGAAACAAGAATTTAATGGAACAAACTTATGCCTAAATATTACGATTTTATGATATGTGGGTATTACCTATATTTTACTTCACATTGTATAGTAGAAGCTATGCATGTACATGCGAGTGACCGACACTTAACAGAATCTGGCTCAGCCAAGTTGTTTGTTTTAGGAAATGGTGATACAGTCGTAAAAGAGCAGGGTGTTCTGACCAATAAAGAAATGAGAATAATTCGTGAATTCATTAAAGACAACTATCAAGAAATGTTCTTGAAATGGTCGGAAATGAGCAATAATGGATTTTATCGTGGAGAACATTAATATAAGAAGGTTGATATGAGCAAGTGCTTTTCACATAATATTAGTTGCGCTCAGCAATACCTATAATGCCCACCTTTGGTTACTTACCGTACCAAGGGTGGGCATTGTTGTTTTTTTCATCTTTACTTTTCCCTAAGGAATATCGCTGAACAAATCATCGGATGATGACTTTACGTACTTCGCCATTGGCGTAATGTACGATGCAGACTCCGGAACGAGGACCATTGAGGCGGGTTCCATTGAGCGAGTAATAAGCCACGATGCCATTCTCTTCGCCCGCCACGATGTCATGAATGCCAGAGTCGATGGTTGGGTCAACTACCTTCACCTCATCGAGGAAGAAACGCTTCTTGTCGGCCTTGAAGGTAACCTTTACTGTGCCTGTAGCTGTGATGTTGACACCAAACGATTTCCAGGAGCCTCTCGGAATCGTAACGGAAGTCTTCGACAACGTGCCATTGTTGACAGAAAGAGTCAGGGAGGTGGCATCATTAGTGCCGTCCCACCCTCCTGCCTTGAATGACAGATAAGCAGAACCATTGACGGAAAAGGCTGGAGTCGTGATATTACCTGCCGTACTGCTGTTGCCCAATCGTACACATTGATTGCCAGAAAAGATCTTATTAGAACTGGTCCAGCCATTATTGTCGAACTCCATACTGAGGGCTTCAGACCCAGCTACTCCATTGCCATTCCACTTATCATCATTGCCTCCCGTTCCTCCACACTTATCGAACGACTCATAGAGCAAGACTGAGCCAGATGGTGTGACAGGAGTATCGGGATCGGTCTCTCCCCCACCGCCACTGCGGTCTGCCTTGCTGAAGGTGAGCGAAGCTGTTCCGTCGGATGCCACACTGATATCCGTGATGTCTACATGCATATACTTGGTGCCGTCGCTGTTCTTATTATATAAGGTGGCAGCAGGATTGGACTCGGCGGTAAGACTGTTGTTGGTGTTATAGGGATAAAGGTCGGAAGTAACGCCATCATCTGACGTAGACTTGCCTGCGCGGAAGATGGTCAAACGTTGATGATCGTTATAATAAACATTTTCATTTTCATCATAGTAATTCCCCTTTGTATTGGGCATATTATTCCACCAGATATAGGCATCGTAGTCCACATGGGTGATCATCACACCTTCAGAAGGCAGATAAGCATCCCAGCCTGTCTTTTGTCGGTTCTCGATGATGTAATATTCGTCCTCGTGCGCCTTGTTTTTCAGCACATAGGCACCGCCTCCCTCGCTGATAGCTTTCAGTCCTGCGACATGGAGGGCTTCCTCTATATGGGTAACATCCTGGAATGTTATCCAGCCACATTCATGCTTCTCGTAAGCCGAATAACCTGCAGGACATTTGCCGTCACCATTATAATTGCCAGAGCACATCAGATCGTAATCGCCCATTCCGAACCATCCAGAATAACCAGTATCATACAAGTCAGGGAATCCCATGCAATGGGAGAACTCATGGCAAAAAGTTCCGATACCATCAAGTTTGCCATAACCATTCAGCTCTGCGCTGCAGGCATAAGTATCCACAGTGACTCCATTAAAGGAAAGCGACTTACCATAATCGGATTCTGAAAGATAGTACATGTGTGGCCATACCGTAGATGCAGCACCGCCATCAGCCTCACCCTTTCCTGCATAAAGCACAAACACCTGGTCAACTTCCCCATCGCCATCCCAATCGTATTTGGAGAAATCAACACCTTGAGTGGCTGCCCACTGACAAGCCTCAGCCACCATCTCGCCGGCATGAAGGTCGTCGCCAGTATAAGCATTTCCTCCATAATAGGAACAAGGGTTCTTCAGTGGACAGATACCTACGACATCAAAGTCGAGTTCGAACTGTCCTGCACTCTGCGCCTTGAAGTAATCTTTCACGCTGCCTTTGAATCCATTGTCGGTATAGTTCTCTGCATTGGCTATCTTGTTGTACAAAGCACGGTCGTGACCACTCTGAAACTTAGAGTCGGTAAACTGAGCCAAGATGATCAGTCCCTTCTTCGTGCCTTGGAAAATATTAGTAACATTTGCCTTTCGCCTCACTGCGCGACGGTTGTTGGCCTTGGATCTCCGTGCCACAGCCTTGCGACGAGAATTCGAGAATTGGCTATCCGAATAAACCTGATAAGTTGCTGAAGCAGCATCATAGAGATAACGTGTTCCGTCCTCACTCTGGTAATAGTGCATGAACTCATCTCCAACCAACTGTACCTTGACTTGTGTACCATCAGTAAGCGAAATGGTGCGCCAGACTCCTGGCTTGGCGGGTACTGCCATTGCCGATAAGACAACAAAGAGCACAACCCATAGTGTAAACCATCTTTTCATCGTAAGTCTTTTCGTTGTGTTTTAGTCATTGAATGTTATAGAACTTCAGCAAGTTCAGAAGTTATAGAATTTGTGTAACCATCCGTTAAGCGACGCAAAATTACACATTTTATTTTCACCCCACAAGATTTTCTGCATAATTCTTGAAAAACCTATCGACTTTTCGCTAATGAGGAAGTTATCTTTCCCCAAAAAGACACTACATAGAAATTTGGGATAGAAAGAGAAAAGAAAAAAGTCCCGCATCATAAACATGACACGGGACTTTTGGGTGGATTATCCTATCCTACAGAGAACCCCAAGAAGGCTCTCTGATGGATAGAAGAAAGAATTTACTTGAGTGCGAACTTAATGGCAGAAACCTTACCATCGATGTCGGCTACGAGGTGATAAACACCAGCAATAGAGCCAGACAGGTTAAGGCTAACCTTATCGCCTGCATGTACAGGAGCGGCTATCTGCTGAGCCATCAGCTGACCGGCATTGCTGTAAACACGGAGCACGACCTTGTCGGCATTGACATGGAGAGTAACCTCACCATTCTCGTTGACCGTTACATCACCCTTGTTGCTGCCATCGGCCTCAACACCGTCGATGCCTGTGGTCTCTGATACGGTCAGAGAGATAACTCCTGTAGAAGAAGCACCGTTGGCATCGGTAGCAACTACGTTGATGTTGGTCTTGCCTGCTGCCTTGCCAGCCACGATGAATCCATCCTCCGACTTGAAGACAGTAGCTACAGAGGCATCCTCAACAGAAGCTGTGTAGGTCATCTTGTCGCCATCCACATCATTGAAGAGCTCAGCGAAGTTGTACTGACCAGAGATCTCGCCAACCTTCATAGCCAACTCTGTGGCACCTACGTACTTAGGAGCACGGTTAGTATGCTCTACATTATAGTTGACAACAGCTGAGCTTACATTGCCAGACTCGTCCTTGGCATTAACGGTGAAGGTATGCTTGCCAGCAGTACCATAATTCGGAACAAGAGCCACATTGAGCTTCAAGCTGCCGCCAGCCTCAACAGTATAAGTACCATTGCTTTCAGAAATACCGTCCTGGGTACCGTTCTCATTCGCATAGTTCTCAACAGCAGCGATACCGTCTGCATCTTCCAGACTTACGGTGAAAGCCTCACCCTCGGCATCAGCAACTGTTACATCAACAACTGCCTTGCTTGCCTCAGGAACAGTGGTCTCACCTTCTGGAGCGGTGATGACAGGAGCAGCATTCTTGTCGAGATAGATGTGATAGTTGTAGAGCTTGTTGTATGGATCATTGCTCTTCACTACGAGAGTAGCCTTATTGTTCTTGGCAAAATAAGCACTCTTGGCATTCACCTCGAACTCAACAGGAAGCGACCCGCCTGGAGCAATCTCACCTTCCTTCTTCTCGTTGAGCAACTTAATCCATGGCTCACCCTTCTCCTTCTCGATACAAGTCATGAAGAAACCGAAGGCACCATAGCTGTAAGCATTGTCGTAGAGAGCCTCGATGTCAACCCAGCCACCCAAAGACTTCAGGTGTGCCATATAGCGATTGGGCTCCATGTCGCCATCCTTGGTTGCCATCATGGCTGATGACTTGTAGCCGGCAGGATACTTCAATACGACATAGAAGGTATCAGCAGGATTGATGTAGATAGGGTTGTCAAACTCCAACATACGTGGGGCACCCTGATAGCTGCCATTATCAAGAGGTTCTTCCTTGACAATATGAATCTTGCCATGACCGATGGTCTTCTCGGTAGCAGTAACATCATTGCCCAGAATAACAGAAGCCTCGATGTCCACATTCTCCAAGTCACCTACAGTACCGACGAAATAGAGATGAGTAAGATTGAAACCTTCAGCAGGAGCCTCATAGCGAGTTGCTGCATAGAAGTTCTCATCCAGAGCAGAAGCACCCGTACCCATCAGGGCAGCCTGAGCATTGGCTACAGGGTTGAGTACTGGATAATAGAGCGCATTGCCCTCATAGTCCTTAGGCAAGTCGTAGATGAACTTCTGATCGTCCTTCACCTTCTTCAAGCCAAGAGCCTTCACCATGCCCTTCTTGCCGGAAATCTTCTCTACACAGGTAGCAACGAAATTCTTGGCTGCATCCTCAGAAGGATAAGAGATGACGTTATAGGCAGGAGCAGGATCGTTGCCGTCCTCATACTCATTGCCTGCATCACGACCAGATGGGTCGAGACTCAATGAGTAAGTAAGCTTATACTCGCCATCGTTCTTCAGATTGACGGTAGAAGTGCCCTTATAGTCAGAAGCCACATTTTCAATATGCAACTCCTCTGGGTCGAATGCCATGACAGGAGCCTCTGTGATATTCAACTTGATGGTAGAGGTGTGTGTCTCCTCATTCAAGCCCTCTACAGTGAATACGAGAGGATAATCCTTAGCATGAACCTCATTAACTTTATAAGGTGCGATTCTGAACTTAACGGTGTCGGTACCTACTACGATAGGAGCCATCATGCCGCTCTGGTATGGAATCCATGCCTTGGCAGCATCATCAGCAAGTGCCATTGGACCTGGGTCGATACCGCCGTCACCGCCACTGTTGTTTGCTGAAGTATAAACCTCAAGTGAAGCCTCAGGCATAGCCCATGGATCATCAGGATCGGCAGCAACAAACATCTCAGAAGCAACGTTTGTGATAGTGAATGCCTTGGTTCCCTTGTTGACTACATAGAATTCATAGTATGAAGGATACATTGGGTATTCATCTACAGGCTGCTCAACATTGATTACCTCTGGGAACTCAGCCAGAGCATCACCAGTGATATTCAGCGTAACAGGAATCTTTACGCTTGGCTTAGAAGGATCGTTGGTGGTAACGTTCAACTCATAGTCGTAAGTATCAGCCAACTGGTCAGCCTTCAACTCAACCGGCATTTTAACCTGCTCACCTGGAGCCACTACATAGTTCTTATAAGGTGTAAACTCGACGGTATTGCCGTCGGTGATATACATATCAGCAGGAGTAATACCGCGGGTACCGGTATGATCCATGATACCACAGAGTCCGAATACACCCAACTGGAATCCATCAGGATCTACATGGTACTGGAACTTGAAGGAACCGTCCTTGCGGAGAATCACCTCAAAGTTCATACCCAGCATCATCGTATTGCCATAATTCTTATAGCTTACAATGACCTCATCATCCTTTGCCTTGTAATATACACCATCAGAAGATGGAGTGTTCATAGAGTGGTTACCCCAGAATGGGCAGATGATGTTGGTATAGAAGGTTTCTGTTGTTGGCAGACTTGCTGGTGGCTCAGGGAACTGCTTGTAATCCTCTACCGGTGCATCGAAAGATACGAAACCAGTATTGTAGATATACATCTCCTTGTACTTCTTGCCATAGAATGGGAATTCGAATGGAAGTTCTACCTTCTTGAAGTCTGTCTTATTAATATAGTATGCATAAGGCATGTGCTCGGTATAGTCGTTGGTGATGTCTACCCACTTGTAAGGTACATCGAAGCCATCGAGCTTAGACTTGAACACATAGTCTACAGTAGAGTTACCGTTAGCCTCCAGGTCGGAAGCTGTATACCAAGAAGCAGGCTCAGCAGAGAACGTAAGGTTCTCATCGCCCTCGTTGGTTACCTGGATTGTCTGTTCTACGTTGGTACCATAAGGAGTTTCAACCTTCAGGCTCTCTGGATTACTCTTCCAGGTTGGATTACCAATCACCTCAGCCTTCAATGGGATTTCCTTGGTTGTACCATCCTGATAGGTGATAACGAGAACATCTTCTACAATACCCTTCTCGGCAGTAGGCAATGTTACTACGATATCCTTGCCCTGACCTGCAGGAACAGAGAATGCAGCTTTTATTTCTTCTGCGAGAGTAAACTTGCCGTTCTTGACAGATACGCTTGTCACGTTGAGAACATCCTTACCATTGTTGCTCAACAATACTGTGCGCTGCTGGGCAGAAGTGCGGAATACCTTACCGAAATCTACGTTGGTAGAATCGAGAGCAGCCTCAGCCTTCAGGTTGTCGCCAACGATGTTGGCAGTCAACTTGACAGATGCACTAGGGTTAATTGGGTCGTTGGTGATAACGGTGAGATAGTTGGTCAGAGGTCCTGCCACCAAATCATCGTTGGCTGCCAATGTTACCTTGATTTCCTTGCTTTCACCATTGCCGACATAGCCATCAGTGCTTGACAGGCTCTTGATCATAGACTTGGCAGGAGCCACAATCTTGATGGCGCTGCCTGTCTGGATATCATAATAAGGAGCATTCAGACCACCATTGCTCTCCTGTACCTTGTTGGCATCAACAAATATACAAGGGTCGGAAGCAGCAATATCGCTGACACCTACGAAGTTATGACCACCAGAACCGAATACGCCTGCTGGTTTATAATCATCGTAGTAAACCTCTACACTTCCGTCAGGGCAAAGAGCCATGTGGAAACTGATAGTAGTTGTTTCGCCACCACCATTGGTTGCAGGAGTTACCACATCCTTGAACTTGACATAGAACTTACCATTCTTATGACCATAAGTAATCTTACTGTTGGCACCCATGTCCATCCAGCCTGAGTTGGTATAAGCAGAAATATAGCCCAATCCCTGTACACAATCGCCAGTAGGAACCATACAAGAGATACGACCATCCATCTGTTGCATAGAGACACCACCATAAGAAGATACGTAAATTTCATCATAATCCTTACCATAGAATGGGAACTTGAAGCCCACCTTGATAGGACCAGACTGCCAATTATTATTGGTAAACTGCGAGGTGATGTCCTTCTCATCAGCCAACTCTGGAGCAGCCTCGTACTTGAATGATTCGTCACCGGCTACGTTAGAGATGGTAGTATAACCAAACTTATGTACCTTGGCAGTAGAACCTACTATCTTCTCGGAAGAGAACTTAGGGAAGACATACTGCAAAGGATAGTTACCGGTGTTCTTGATAGTGATAGTAGCAGTCTTATCCTCACCGCCTACCTTCAGGTCGCCTGCTTCGTAAACATCAGGAGTTACACTCTGCTTGGCAGGAACTGAAGCGACACCACGAACCAGGAATGAATGCTGATTACCATTCTTATCGGTCAGGGTGATGGTACTGCTGAAGTTGCCCTCCTTGGTAGGAGCGAACGTCACTGGCAACGTACCGGTAGAGCGGGCTGCAATATTATTGGCACCCTTTGACACATTGAACTGATCGGATGAAGACTTCACTTCGTTCTGTGAAGCCTGGAGCATACCATATTTACCAGCGAACACACCATAACCGCTATTGGTCAACTCTACATCAATGGTCTTGGTCTGACCAACCAGCAAGTCGCCGAAGTCAACCAGCTGCTGGCTGTGCAATTCAGGCTTATAGCCCTTCACGGTCATAGTCAAAGCAACCTGCTGCTTAGAATCAACAGCCTCATTGCTCTTGACATGGATATTGAACTTATAAGTACCATTCACCAGTTTCTGACCATCATTTTTCAGAGTAACCTTCTGGCTTTCGTTAGGACGAACCTCACCGCTGATAGGCTCAGGGTTGAGTACCTGACTCCAGTCTGGGTTCTTGCTGATGGCCTGTACTGCCCATGTGAGCTGACTGGCTACTGCCTCGAAGCTGGTGCCCTTGAGAACCTCACTCAACTGAGTCCAGGTTGTACCGTTATCAGAGCTATAGAAGCTGTACTGGGCAACATCAGTTCGGGTAGTCTTGCCTGTACCCAATGGGTTCTTGGCGCCTGCAGGGAACTTAGCCACTACCCAGAAGCTTGAACCAGGAGCAAAGTGAATCTGCTCTTTCAGGGTGATAGGATAGTTGTATGCCCAGAAGTTATAATTAACCTTCTGGATCAAACTTGCAGTAGAGATAGTACGTGAACCGTCGTAAATCTCAATCACAGGATTCTGTCCGTTCTGTCCCTGGAAGTGAAGATCTGTCAGGTTGAAACCATTAGGATAAGTTGCCTTATCTACATAGAAATACTGAGCCAAAGCATTTGGCAGCTTGGTATCAGTTTCACCGATATAGCTGTACAACTGGTTGGAATAGGTCAAAGTGTCTGGCCAGTCCTTTGCCTGATAGTTGGAAGTAGCCACAGCGTTGCGCTTCACAAGTGTTGGGCTGACTGTACCGCTGAAAGGAAGGACCTGACCTGGGTTTGGATTCTTGATACGACCGTTGGTAGACATAGTAGCTCGGGTCGTAGCAGTAGTAAGCTGATACTTCAGCACGCCCTCACCGGCATTCTTTACATTGAAAGAAGCCTCGGCTGTGGAAGCCTTGGTGGCATCTACGGTCATAGAAAGGTACTTCTGGTCTACCTGAACCTTAGGACCTGAATTGGTGGTAGCCTCCTTGATGGGAGAAACGTCAGAAGCCTTACCCCAACGGTTGTAAGCCACAATGGCGAAGTAGTACTTGGTAGAAGCCTTCAAGCCTTCTACCTCATAAGACATCTTGTCGCCAGAATACTTGAACTTGGTATCTACAGTAGCAGAGCTCAACTTGTTCAAGTCGTCTGTAGCAGTGAAAGCCTCTGTGCTATAATAAATCACATGATGGTCGATGCTCTTCTCTTCGGTCTCAGGAATCGTCCATTCGATGAGAGCATTGTCGTGAGATGCAGTAACAGTGAAGTCGTCAACAGCCTCAGGCACACTACCCTCCTTGTCCTGCAAAGCCTTGTAAGCATCGATATAACCGGAACCCATCAAGCCCTTGTACTCAGGATTCTGAGTATACAGGTCGTTTACGGATGTGGTGAGCAAGGTGCGGAGAGTCTCATTAGAGAACTGCTTGTTACCATACTTGGAAAGAATCAAGGCTGCAATACCAGATACATGAGGACATGCCATGGAGGTTCCCTCGTTGTAACCATAGGTACTGTTAGGCAAGGTACTCAATACGCCATACTGCTGACCATTGTCTTCCAAACCACCAGGGGCAGTCACATCAACCCACTTGCCACGGTTGGAATAATAAGCCACGCTTCCGTCTGGAGCCATGGAACCAACAGCCACAACCTTGTCAAGACAACCAGGATAATAATTGCCTTCCTCGCCATTGTTACCGGCAGCAAAGATACAGAGACCTCCGTTCATCTTGTCGCCACCACCAGTCTTGGTGAAGTAATCAACAGCCGCGGTAACCGACTTATCCTCTTCGTCAGCAACACCGGCACCCCAAGAACACTGGGCAATGCTTGCACCGCGGTCGGCTGCATAAACAATGGCAGCACCGAAATCAGCTACTGCAGAACTGCTGGCACGGCTATCAAATACCTGGCAAACCATCATCTTGACACCGCCCTTACCGTCGCTACCACCGGCAACACCGCAGACACCAATACCATTATTATTGGTGGCACCTACAGTACCTGCTACGTGAGTACCATGAGAGTGAGCGTTGATATCGCTTGAATTGATAACGAAGTTGAAGCCGTAGATATCATCTACATAGCCATCACCATCATCATCAACACCAGGCTTACCGTTCAACTCGGCTGTGTTGATCCACACATTGTCCTTCAGGTCGGGGTGATCTACCTGGAAGCCACCATCAATGATAGCAACCACAACATCCTTAGAACCGGTAACACCGGTTTCCCAAGCCTTGAACACATTGGCATCAGCACCCACCTTGGTACCTGCGATATGACCATCGTTGTTGTAATGCCACTGGTCATTGAGCAATGGGTCGTTGAAAGGCATGGTAGAAGCAGCCTTGGCTGCCTTTGCCACCGCTGCTGGCGAAACCTCAAGGAAACGCTCACCGCCTATGGGTTTGTAAACCGGTATGCGCTGGGCATAAGCCACACCCTCTGTAGAACGGAGCAAGTTACGGGCTTGTGCCAATTTCATACCTGATGCCTCGTAGTGGACATCGTACCAAAGATCCAGTCCTGCTGCCTTGTGCTTAGCCTCATCCTTACCGGCATAAGGGAAAACACGGGTCATGGAGACTGCCTTTACTTTCTGACTGACCCTATCGAGCGGGGTCACGCCAGTCTGAACATACTTCTTGCTCGTACCTTTCACCGACAGCGGAAGTTTGGCAGCCACCAAACGGTCGGCTATCTCGCGCTGGAGTTTGACACGAACGACACCCTCTACGTAATTACCATCCGCAGAGGTTGCTGTAGAAGAAGATACAGACTGCGCCTGAATATGCACACTACTGCATAGACACAGCATTGCACATACTAACAAAAGTAATCTTCTTGTCATGTTAAAAATGTTGTAAAAAATAAATATAAAACAAATAATAGTATATTATAATGCTATCCGTAAATAAGTGCCGATACAATCTGATAAGTGTTGATACGCCCTCATGAGTGTCTGTACGACACAAACTTTTTCTCTCGGGTGCAAAAGTAAATAAATTAATTGATATACGCAAGTATTTCTGACAGTTTTGTATAAAAAGATAGTAAAAATACATCAATTTGCACTTTTCACCACGGCAACGTACAGCCGCCCCATTTATCCATACTTTAACTTACAAAATGTCACTTCAGTTACCAGGTCCACTTGAAAAAGTATCAAATCATATCTTTAATCTTTGTAACTTATTGGTAATCAACAGCAGGTTTTCATAAAATTGACTTTTCCAAGTGGGCATTGATTAGAAAATATTTCTACTTTCTGTGCTCGTTGGAGCTCTTGCAGGCTTGCAAGGCTTACTTTTTGTACTTTTGGAGCTCTTGCAGGCTTGCAAGGCTTACTTTTTGTACTTTCGGGGCTCTTGCAGGCTTGCAAGGATCACTTTTTGTGCTTTTGGGGCTCTTGCAGGCTTGCAAGGGTCACTTTTTGTACTTTTGGGGCTATTGCAGGCTTGCAAGGGTTACTTTTTGTGCTTTCGGGGCTCTTGCAGGCTTGCAAGACTTACTTTTTGTACT
>ULYM01028280.1_pt1 | contig 12351 bp, 10 predicted proteins | sample 1962141 | NCBI WGS metagenome assembly ULYM01 (sample SAMEA4835862, study PRJEB28245) | human gut metagenome | biome: gut microbiome; material: fecal sample | place: Denmark | collected 2008
TCCTGGCCGATGGTGAACTGAAAGTGCAAACTTTAGGTCGAGGATTTGCCTGGCTGGATACCGGTACACACGATTCATTGGCTGAAGCATCCACTTACATCGAAGTTATCGAAAAACGCCAGGGCCTGAAAGTAGCCTGCCTGGAAGGCATTGCCCTGCGACAAGGATGGATTACTCCTGAAAAGATGCGTGAACTGGCTCAGCCGATGCTGAAAAACCAGTACGGCCAATATCTATTGAAGGTAATTGACGAATTGGAAAGAAACAACCAATAAATGATTTTCATCATATAAAAATGGAAGTAATAAAGACTGAGATTGAAGGAGTGGTCATCATTGAACCTCGCCTGTTTAAAGATGAAAGAGGTTACTTTTTTGAATCTTTTTCCCAAAGAGATTTTGACAAACAGGTACGCACCATTCATTTTGTACAAGACAATGAAAGTAAATCCAGCTACGGAGTATTGCGTGGACTGCATTTCCAGAAACCACCCTTTGCACAAAGCAAGCTGGTAAGGGTCATAAAAGGAGCCGTACTGGATGTGGCGGTAGATATACGAAAAGGCTCTCCGACATTCGGACAGCACGTAGCCGTGGAACTGACAGAAGACAACCACCGCCAGTTTTTCATTCCACGCGGATTTGCTCACGGGTTCAGCGGATTGAGCGACGAAGTTATTTTCCAGTACAAATGTGATAACTTCTATGCACCTCAAAGCGAGGGAGCCATTGCCTGGAACGATCCGGTACTGAAAATTGACTGGAGAATTCCTACGGAGAAGGTCATCCTTTCAGAAAAAGACAAACACCATCCTCTATTGGCCGATGCGGAATGGCTGTTTGATTATCATGAAGATTTATACAAAGAGTAAGCATAAAAAAATCCCCGGGTCGTTCAATGCAACCCGGGGATTTTTTATGCCTTTTATTTTACTCTTCAATTATTTTCCAACGCATTCTTCTTCATACGAAGTTCATACAAGTCGTTACGACGGTCGCGCAGATTACGTACGCTTCCGTAAGTATGAAGTGCATTCAGCAAATCCAGGTCAATATCTGAAACCAGAATCATTTCCGTATTCGGAGTAGCTTCCGCACGTTTTCCGTCGGTCGGGAAGGCAAAGTCACAAGGAGTAAAGACTCCCGACTGCGCATACTGGATGTCCATATTATGCACACGAGGAAGGTTACCCACACTTCCGGCAATAACCACAAAACATTCGTTTTCGATGGCACGTGCCTGCGCACATACACGTACACGTGAATATCCGTTCTGCGTATCGGTCAGGAACGGAACAAACAGAATTTGCATGCCCTGATCTGCCATCAGACGAGACAGTTCCGGGAATTCCACGTCATAACATATCAACACACCGATTTTAGCACAGTCGGTTTCAAAGGTCTGTACTCTTTTTCCTCCACTCAATCCCCAGCTCTTTACTTCATCGGGAGTGACATGAATCTTTTCGTACATCTCGTATGTTCCGTCACGACGGCAAAGGAAACCTACATTATAAAGACCACCATCTTCCTTCACATAAGGCATACTACCGGTAATGATGTTGATGTTGTGCTTGATGGCCAGATTAATGAAACGGTCTCTGATTTCCTCCGTGTACTGTGCCAATGCACGAATAGACTGAGCCTCACCCATGTGATTGAATTTTGCCATCAGCGGTGCATTAAAATATTCAGGGAACAGCACGAAATCGCTCTTGTAGCCCGATACGGCATCGATAAAAAACTCTACCTGCTCAAACACATCATCCAGCGTCTGATATGAACGCATCTGCCATTGCACCAGTCCGACTCTCACCGTCGTCTTTTTATCCACAAACGAGTCTGTAGGCGGCTGATAATAAATATTATCCCATTGAAGCAAAGTCGCACAGTGCTTTGACTCCTCGTCGTTCGGAAGGTAATTACGCATCACTCTGCGAACATGAAAGTCATTGGAGAGTTGGAAAGTCAGTACCGGGTCATAAATTTCACGCGAACGGACTTTCTCTATATACTCCTTCGGGCGCATCTGGTCTGCATATTTGTAATAGTTGGGGATTCGGCCACCAAACATGATGGCTTTCAGGTTCAACTTTTCACACAACTCCTTGCGATACTCATACATACGACGTGCCAAACGTAATCCACGATACTCCGGATGAATAAACACCTCAATACCATATAAAATATTACCTTTCGGATTATGCGTATTGAAAGTCTCATTTCCGGTCACCTTGGCATAGGTATGATCACCTTTCACCATATCATAATCTACGATAATGGAAAGTGCACACCCCACTATCTTATCATCTACAACCGTTACAATCTGTCCTTCGGGAAAAATACTGATTAGTTTCTCAATTTGTTCGTGTGTCCAGAACACATCTTTATCTGCATATACGCGGGTAAACGACTGGGCAAGCTGTGCGTAGTCTTCAATCTGCAAGTTTCGAAGCTCTACTTTGTTAATCTTCTTTTGAGTCGATTCCATAATTTCGTTAAATTATTTTTTCACGGGCACAAAAGTAATCATTTCTCCAGGCAGGGTGTATCATTTATTCAGGATTATTATACTATCTTTGCTCCAAAAGGTCAACGATATGAAAAAGATTAAACTAGGCCTCCTGCCACAAATTCTAATTGCCATCGCACTGGGTATTGCTGCCGGAACGGTTTCACCGGAGCTTCCCGTACGCGTGTTCGTGACATTCAACGCATTGTTCAGCCAGTTCCTGAATTTTATCATTCCGCTTATCATCGTCGGACTGGTTACTCCCGCCATTGCCGATATTGGGAAAGGTGCCGGGAAAATGCTGGTAGCCACTGTACTTCTGGCTTACGGGGCCACACTGTTCTCTGGTTTTCTTTCATTCGGTGTAGGAGAAACCTTCTTTCCTGACCTTATTACCCGAAATATTCCTTTATCCGAAATCAGTGAGGCCAAAGGTGTTAACCCTTTCTTTACGGTAGCCATTCCGGAACCTCTCAACGTAATGACCGCCCTCGTCACGGCATTTACTGTCGGGCTGGGACTGGCGCATCTGGATACGAATTACCTGAAAAATGCGTGCAACGACTTCAAGGAAATCATTGTCAAAACGATACAGGCTGTCATACTTCCCCTGCTTCCGATTTACATCTTCGGAATCTTTTTCAACATGACTCACTCCGGACAGGTATTCCACGTGCTGGCTGTCTTTGTCAAGATTATCGGAATCATCTTCCTCCTGCATATTTTCCTGCTGATATTCCAATACTGCATCGCCGGAATGTTCGTGGGCAAGAATCCGTTCCGCCTGTTAGGAAGAATGATGCCGGCTTACTTTACGGCATTAGGTACACAGTCATCGGCCGCTACGATTCCCGTCACCCTGAAACAGACTATACAAAACGGAGTGAATGAAGGTATCGCTGGATTTGTCATCCCTCTGTGTGCCACCATCCATCTGTCCGGAAGTACCATGAAGATTGTGGCCTGCGCCCTGGCCTTGATGATGATGCAGGACATTCCCTACGATTTCCAGATGTTCGCCGGATTCATCTTTATGTTAGGAGTGACAATGGTAGCTGCGCCGGGTGTTCCGGGAGGTGCCATCATGGCTTCGCTCGGCATCCTGTCGTCCATGCTGGGATTCGATGAGAATGCACAGGCACTGATGATTGCCCTCTACATTGCCATGGACAGTTTCGGTACTGCTTGCAATGTAACAGGTGATGGCGCACTGGCTCTGCTCATTGACAAATGGTTCGGGAAGTCGAAGACGAATATTTCCAGTACATCCCCTCAAAACTGACCGTAATCCTACCTCCTACAATTCAGCGACTTACGAAAAACAGACAGTCGCTTTATCACATGTCCAAGGGTTATAACTGTGGTTATCACTCCTATTTTATAATGCCATAATCCCAACAGAGAATTTGCCCCATTTATACCCCATAGTGCGAGACCTGTAACCGACAGCAATAAAAATATGACAAAGAGGACAGCTGTAACTTTACTCTTCCTGCCTATTCCCTTTTTTATAATCCCTTTATACCATTCCAAGTGCATTGCCACGTGAAATATTACGGCTATGAGGAATAACATACTGACAAAGACATGAAACACAGCCCAGTTATGCCAGACTTCATGAGTGCCACCATGTCCGGCCACATGCAGACCAAATCCTGAAATAGCAGACATGATAAATACAACTATCAATATCCAGTCAATTACAAAAATTCTTTTCATACATTTCCGTTTTTATTACGCGACAAAGGTCACTACTTTATTGGAAATGGACGATAACAATTGTAAAGAAATGGAATTTAACGACGATTCCTAATACGGGACAGCGAAACAGGTGTAATACCAAGATAGGAAGCTATGTAATGTTGCGGTACCCGTTGAATAATATTAGGGTATTCCTTCAATAGTTCTTCGTATCTCTGTTGTGGCGTATTCTTGATACGGGACAAAAACAAGTGCTGGTAAAAGCTGAACCGTTCTATAATTTTCTCTTCATATAACAGTCTCAATGAAAGATTGCTTCCTATTTTGTGATAGAAATCTTCTTTTTTAATTGACACAACTTCAGACGGCTCAATGCTTTCTAGTGAAAACAAGCTGGGTGTCCCTCTATACAAGCTATCAAACGAGGCCACAAAATCACCTTCAAAAAAGAATTGAAAAGTTATATCCTTTCCTTCATTATAAAAAAACAACCTCAAGCATCCTTTACGGACAAGATATATCTTATCCGCAATCTTTCCTTCCTCCAATAATACCGTTTTAGAGGGAATGGAAAGGGTTTCGATTTCTTTTACATTAAAAAATATATTATCTGACACTTCTTTCATCGTCTGAAGAATAATAAAAGTTTTGGAAAGTCCTGTTCAAAACACAATTTGCTTTACAAATCAGACTTTCTTATCAATCAAGCATAAAAATCTGTTTTTTTGTATAACTTTGTCATCAAACTCAAACATAAAAAAACACGTTTATGAAAAAGAATCCTTACAAAGAGGCTCCGGCCAATTTTTCTGTATGCGTACATACAGATTGTACTTGCGGTTCCACCTGTCTTCGTCAACTGGCTTATCCGGTATTACTGGAACGAGAAGCTTTTCTACATCTGGCCAATCCTACCCGATGCACTAAAGACCATTCATGTCCATATTACCGTGATGCAGCTCCCGTAACCTACATGCGTGGCTTCACACAAATGAAAAAGCGAATGTATCCCGAACAATACCAGAAGTTCATGAATTTTCTGATTGCACGTTTCGGACGAAATCCTTACTTTGAAAGAAGAAGAGGAGACAGAAAGCTGAACCTCCAAGAACAAGAAATCATTCGCAAGGCCCTGAAACAGGCAGGAGTCACAGAAAATCTAGACTTCGATTTAAAGGAAGAGGGATTCAACTGGTTCGATTAGCCAGTACTTTCTAAGAAGTACTCGAGTACTTTGCTGAAAGTACTGCAGTACTGCCAAGAAAGTACTACAGTACTCCTTAAGTAGTACTCACGGAATATATAGTACTGTATATCAAAACAATAAAAGGAAACACAATAAAGGCCTGCAACATAAAAAACGAAGCAGGCCTTTATGCTATTTATTTCATTCCTCTTGCCTTGAAAATACGCTCCTTGGCATCATTGATGCGTTGTAGCTTTTCTTCGGCAGCTTTCCGGATGTCTTCTCCCAACGTAGCCACACGGTCTGGATGATGTTTCAGTACCAGGTTACGATACGCCTTACGGACTTCCTCATCCGAAGCTGTAGGTTCGATTTCCAGCACCTTGTAGGCATCTTCCAGCGAATCGCCTCTCAGGTTCAACATGGAATCGACTTCCTGCATGGACAACTGCATGGACTGAGCTACTTCCTTTAAGGCATCCACTTCTGCCGCACAAACATTTCCGTCGCTCTGTGCAATCTTCACCAGAAAATCGAGCAACTGCAAACGCTGTTCATACGTCAGATTGGCAGCAATCTGCGCTCCGCACTCCCGAATGGTACGACGAAAGGCAGAAGGGTCATTCTGCTCCATGCGCTTGCGCTGTTCAAACAGATTCAGCAAAATACGCTCTCCTTCACTGACAGAAGCCTCTCCGAAATTCACGCGCAAGAACTGACGCACAAACTCCATTTCGCTGTGCATGATGCGTCCGTCGGCACGAATGATATACGAAGCCATGACCAACATAGAGAATAAAAAACTGTTACGCTGGCCTGTGTACACATCTTCTTGTGCCGTGCTTCCATAGCCACCGTCCATTTCCTCCTGTGCTGTCACGCTTTTATCAAACAAAGAACCAATGGCAAATCCTGCCAAGGCTCCAAGAGGTCCCATGGTCATGAAACCCATGATTCCCCCAATCCATTTTCCGTATCCCATAAATTATAAATTCTTTTTCTATCAAGTTAAAATAAAGTACAAACCTCAGCCTGGCTCACCTTAATTAAATCAGCCGGAGCCAGTTTCACCTGCAAGCCTCTCACTCCTGCACTTACATATATATAAGGGAAGTCATTGCATGTGTGATGAATATATGTAGGGAAATGCTTCTTCATCCCTATCGGAGAGCATCCTCCACGAATGTATCCCGTCAGCGGAAGCAGTTCTTTCATCGGTATCAGGTCGCATTTCTTGTTGCCTGAAATCTTGGCTGCCAGCTTCAGGTCGATTTCGTGCTCACCGGGAATCACACAGACAAAGTAACCCGACTTATCTCCTTGAAGCACCAACGTCTTGAATACCTGTTCAATGTTCTCTCCTAAAGTAGCGGCTACGTGTACGCAACTTAAATCATTTTCATCTACCTCGTAAGGAACCAGTTCATATTTCACCTTATCCCGGTCCAGCAAACGGGCCGCATTGGTTTTTGCAATCTTGTCTTTTGCCATTATTTTGTTACTCCTTTCAGTTCTTCTTTTAAAAATCCGGATGTATATCCTTTACCCGACTGGGCCACTTCTTCCGGTGTACCGCACACCAGCAACTGTCCTCCGGCCTTTCCGCCTTCCGGTCCCATATCGATAATATAGTCTGCCATCTTAATGACATCCAGGTTGTGCTCTATGACAATGACGGTATTTCCTTTTTCTACCAGACGGTTCAGCACGTTCATCAGTACCCGAATGTCTTCAAAATGCAGTCCGGTGGTCGGTTCATCCAAAATATAGATAGTCTTTCCGGTATCCCTTTTAGCCAGTTCAGTAGCCAGTTTCACACGCTGACTCTCTCCTCCCGACAAAGTAGTAGAGGGCTGCCCCAACTTGATGTATCCTAATCCCACCTCCTGCAGCACCTTGATTTTGTTCAGTATCTGCGGCACGTTTTCAAAGAATTCCACTGCCCGGTTGATGGTCATGTCCAGCACATCGGCAATGGATTTACCTTTATAGCGCACTTCCAACGTTTCACGGTTATAACGCTTTCCGTGACAGACCTCACACGGCACCAGCACATCGGGAAGGAAGTTCATTTCAATGGTCTTGTAACCGTTTCCTCCACATGCCTCACAGCGTCCACCCGATACGTTGAAAGAGAAACGACCTGCCTTATAGCCGCGAATCTTGGCTTCCGGAAGACCGACAAACAAGTTACGTATGTCGGAAAAGACTCCGGTATAGGTAGCTGGATTCGAACGCGGGGTTCTTCCTAAGGGCGACTGGTCTACGTTCACCACCTTGTCAATGTATTCCAGCCCTTCAATGCTGTCATACGGCAAAGGATCTTGCAGTGAACGGTAGAAGTGCTGGGAAAGAATCGGTTGCAGGGTATCATTTATCAAAGTAGACTTTCCGCTGCCGGATACTCCGGTCACACAGATAAGTTTTCCCAATGGAAACTCCACATCATCGCCTTTCAGGTTATTTCCACGTGCCCCTTTCAACACGAGAGAATGCCCGTTGCCCTTTCTTCGTTCTGCCGGAACCTCGATACTCATTTTTCCATTCAGATACTGCGATGTCAGGGTGTTGGTCTTTATCATTTCTTCCGGTGTACCGGAGAAAACGACCTCACCACCCAAGCGACCGGCTTTCGGTCCCATATCCACCACGTAATCCGCAGCCAGCATCATGTCCTTGTCATGTTCCACTACGATAACGGTATTTCCCAAATCGCGCAGTTCTTTCAAGGAGTTAATCAACCGGATATTGTCACGCTGATGCAGTCCGATACTGGGTTCATCCAGAATATACAACACATTCACCAGCTGAGAACCAATCTGCGTGGCCAGACGAATACGCTGGCTTTCTCCTCCCGAAAGTGTGACTGATGAACGGTTCAACGACAGATAGTCCAGTCCCACATCCAGCAGGAATTTCAGTCGGGTACGTATTTCTTTCAGGATTTCCGTTGCTATCAGGCGCTGCTTGTCTTCCAGAAAGTCTTCCACATGGCACACCCAGTCATACAACTCACTGATGTCCATCGTGGCCAGTTCATAAATATTATTGTCGTGGATGCGGAAATGCAAGGCTTCCTTGTTCAGACGTGCCCCTTTACAATCGGGACACACATCCGTCTTGGCAAACTGTTCCGCCCATTTCTGTGCGGTGGCAGAAGCTTCCTTTTCCTGCATCATCTGAATGTATTTCACGATGCCCTCGTATAAAATAAAGTAATCGGAAGTGGCATGAATCAGGGTGCTCTTGATTTTCAGGCGCTCATCGCATCCATACAGAATCTCATTGATGGCATCTTCCGGCAACTCACTCACCGGTGTCTTCAACGTAGCTTCATATCGTTCAAGCAACGCTTCCAACTGCCAAAATATCATCACATTCTTGTATTTCCCTAACGGAGCCACAGCTCCTTCATACACAGAAAGCGAACGGTCCGGAATCACCTTGTCTACATCAATCAAATTGACATACCCCAGTCCCTTGCAACGCGGGCAAGCCCCCTGCGGAGAGTTGAACGAGAAGTTATGCGGTGCAGGCTCCTTGTAAGAAAGTCCCGTCACCGGACACATCAGGCGTTTGCTGTAATGACGTACACTTTCCGTCTGCGCATCCAGTATCATCAACAATCCGTCACCCTGCTGCATGGCTGTAGCCACGCTCTGCTTCAAGCGACTTTCTTCCTTTTCCGTGACCACCATCTTGTCAATCACCACCTCTATGTCGTGATTCTTGTAACGGTCCAGCTTCATGCCGTGTACGATTTCCTTCACTTCTCCATCTACACGTACATAGAGATAGCCCTTCTTACGTACCTGCTCGAACAATTCCTTGTAATGTCCTTTACGCGTACGCACCAAAGGTGCCAGGATATAAATGCGTTTTCCTTTATAGTCACGGTGTATCAAATCCAGAATCTGTTCTTCGGTATATTTCACCATCTTCTCGCCCGAAAGATAGGAATAAGCCGTACCCGCACGGGCAAACAGCAGTCGCAGATAATCATAAATCTCGGTGGTTGTTCCCACGGTAGAACGTGGATTCTTGTTCGTCGTCTTCTGTTCGATGGAAATCACCGGACTCAATCCTGTAATCTTATCCACATCCGGCCGTTCCATCCCTCCCAAAAAGTTACGGGCATAGGCAGAGAAGGTCTCAATATAACGGCGCTGTCCTTCTACAAACAGCGTATCAAATGCCAGAGAAGACTTTCCGCTTCCGCTCAATCCGGTAATCACCGTCAAGCTGTCACGAGGGATTTCCACATCTATATTTTTCAGGTTGTGTACCCGAGCTCCTTGTACACAAATCGTTTCTGTTCCTTCAGTCATACATTATCCATCAATGATATCTTTGCAAAGATAGTGAAAGGCGAGAACAGAGACAAACGGAAAACAAAGTTTTCAGATTTGGCTATGCCGAGCCGCATCCTATCTTCGAGAATCAAAGATAGAGATATTTACTTTTCCATTTTCATTCGACAATGCAATTTTTTTTGTACTTTTGCCACTCAACAAATCCATAATAACCATGAGATTCTTTCAGATAGTTTGCCTTTCGCTGGCTTTGACTTTAGGAAACGCCGGAATAACTACCTTCGCACAGAACGGAAACAATTATTTTCTACATACAGTAAGCAGAGGACAGAGTCTTTACTCCATTGCAAACATGTACCATGTGTCCATTGACGACATTGTACGTTTGAATCCGGGAAGCGACAAGCAAATCCGGGTAGGAGAAGCATTGAAAATTCCCCAGGCAAACTCCTCTTCTTCCAGCAAGAACGGAAGATTCCATACTATACAGGCTGGAGAAACGCTTTACCAGCTGACGGTGAAATACAATATCAGCGCACAGGCTATCTGCGATGCCAACCCTGGTCTGAGTGCCAGCAATTTCCGCGTGGGACAGGTAATCTCAATCCCTACGGAAAGTGTGACGGATCCGGTCACTCCCCTCGCTCCAGCTCAATCTTCCACTCCTTCTACTACCCAGAAAGGATGGAAAGAAATGCATAAAGTGGAACGAAAGGAAACTATCTTCAGCATCTGTCAGGAATATGGCATCACACAAGAAGATTTGCTGGCGCTAAATCCGGAATTGAAAAACGGGAAGCTGAAAAAAGGTATGTTCATCTTTATTCCTTACCCTAAGAGCAGCCAGCCTGCAGCAACACCTACTCCCACAATGGTTCAAACACCATCCAATGAAGAACTGTTCAAGCAAAGCAAAACGGCTTCTAAATCTCTGCGAACCATTCAGGCAGCCGTGATGCTTCCGTTTACCGCTTCCGGAAGTATCAAACCTGAAGAGCAGACCCGCATGGTGGAATATTACGAAGGCTTCCTGATTGCCGTAGACAGTTTGAAACGTCAGGGTGTTTCGGTTGATTTATATACCTACGACACGAAAGGCAGCACCAATGTTATTTCAAGCATTCTCAACAAACCGGAAATGAAGAATATGGACATCATCTTCGGACCTGTCCATACTTCAAACATCGAACCGCTGGCAAATTTTGCAGAGCGTAACAAAATACGACTGGTCGTTCCTTTTGCTCCGAAAGTGGACCAGGTGTTCAATAATCCGATGGTCTATCAGATTAACACACCGCAATCTTATTTTTACTCAGAAGCGTATGACCATTTTCTCCGTAAATTCAGTAAGGCCCGCATCATATTTGTCGATCCGGCTAATGGAGACAAGGAAAAAAATGAATTCATCAATGGCCTGAAAAGCGAGTTAAAAGACAACCGTGTAGACTTCAAGCAGATTCAGCTAAGCAGCGAAATCGCTCCGGAAAGAATCATTGCAGCCATGGATACACTGAGGGAAAATATTTTTATTCCGACTTCCGGACGTAGTTCGGCACTGACCCGGATACTTCCTCAGCTGACTAATGTATTACGTTCACATCCGCATTTCGACATGCACCTGTTCGGTTATCCGGAATGGCAAACTTACACACAGGAACATCTGGCCAGCTTCTATGAACTGGATACGTATTTCTATTCATCGTTCTATACCAACAACCTGTTCCCGGAAGCTGTCCGGTTCACCCAAAGCTACCGCCGCTGGTATAGCAAAGACATGGCGAACACTTTCCCCAAATACGGTATGCTGGGATTTGATACGGGATATTTCTTCCTGAAGGGCTTGTCACAACAAGGCAATAAATTCGAAGAAAATCTGGATAAAGTTTCGGTTACCCCTATTCAGACGGGATTCAAATTTGAGAGAGTTAACAACTGGGGTGGCTTTATCAACCGGAAAGTATTTTTTGTTCATCTGACCAAGAATTATGAATTGATCAAACTTGATTTTGAATAAAATGAAAAGATACCGACAACTGATTTTTATATGCTGTCTGCTTTGCATGCTGCCCTTGTCGTTGTTTGCCCAATTGCAAGACGAACGGCATAATCTGTCCGTGGGAATCAATGGAGGAGTAAACTTAAACTCTGTCAGTTTCACCCCCAGCATCAAGCAGACGAACTTCATTGCACCGGAATTTGGTCTTACAGTCCGTTATATCTCTGAGAAATACTTCAAAATGATTTGTGGTATACAGGGAGAAATCAACTTTTCCCAGCGAGGATGGAAGGAAGTCATTGAAGACGGAAGTAACAATACCTACCACCGTGCCATGAACTACATAGAAGTCCCTCTGCTGGCCCATCTGGCTTTCGGGAAAGACAAAGGAAATGGTGCCCGATTCATTATTAACCTGGGTCCGCAGGTAGGCTTCCTTTTAGGCGAAAAAGAATTTTACAGCGACCCGTCGACCTGGGATACCACCAACCGTCCGCAAGGGACTGATGAACAATACGGAAAATTTGCCGACCGAAAATTTGACTACGGAATCGTAGGAGGAGGAGGTTTGGAAATACGTACTGGAATTGGTCATTTTCTGCTGGAAGCCCGTTATTATTTCGGTCTGAGCGATTTCTACAACA
>ULYM01007532.1_pt1 | contig 12317 bp, 10 predicted proteins | sample 1962141 | NCBI WGS metagenome assembly ULYM01 (sample SAMEA4835862, study PRJEB28245) | human gut metagenome | biome: gut microbiome; material: fecal sample | place: Denmark | collected 2008
TATGCGGGTGTAGCTCAATGGTAGAGCGCTAGCCTTCCAAGCTAGTTACGAGGGTTCGATTCCCTTCACCCGCTCCATTTTTTTTGAAAGGCTTTTCCTGGAAAGGAGAGGCCTTTTTTGTAAGAATATTTTGCGGTATTTCCGTGAATCTTATATAATTAATATATATTCTTGAACGTAAGGAGTGGATTTCATGGGCTTTTTTGATAAGGAAAATGAATCCGGCAGTCCGATCGGTCTTTTGCGGGCACACATCGGGACATTTTTATATAATGTCAAAATAGGGAAGAAAAAATTTAAAGACAAAGGAATCATCGGGGATATTTTTTTTGATATGGATCAGACGAAATTTCTTCTTGACCAGGCAACAAGAGGAACCATGTATGATTTTAGAAAACGAATTGATGAAGCACTTTGGGATGCGGCCGTTCATAAATATACGGAAGACATGGAGCGTTTAAAAAAAGAGCTGCTGAAAGCCGTTGATGCGGGCGTTTTAAAATCTGCAGATACAGAGGAAGAAGAAAAAACAGAGAAAGAAGAAGAGAAACCAAAAACTGCAGGAAGCTGGCAAACGGATATCAAAGAAGAAATGAAAGCCGCCGAAGAAGAGGAAAAAAGAAGAAAAGAAATGCTCCGTCAGCAGCGGGAAAAAGAAAATGTTCCGCATACCCGGGAAATGACGGAAGAGGATTGCCGGGAGCTTTGGAAATTAATCAAAGATATGGATACAGAGTTTAAGGAAATGAAACAAATTGCTGATGACTGGCTCGCCGTGAACGGAAAAAAAGAAGGCTGTTTCGGATTGGCAGTCATGATGCTCTTGCTTCCCTTAGGAACGGCTTTCGGGATTTTATCTATTTTTTGATTATTTTATTTCATTTAACTGTTCTATCTGAAAAAGATTTATAAAAAATGTAAAGAAAAGAAATAAGATGCACTTTGTTGTAAAAAGCCGTCTGTTTGCACAGACGGCTTTTTTAAATTATAATAAAATAAGTGTAATACAAGCTGAAATAGCAGAATGAGAGTAGTTAAAGCAAGGAGGAATGTACGATGAAAATAAAAAGATTAGCCGTATCAGTTTTGGTGGCATCTATGATTGGCGCCGGTGTTTGCACCAGCGTATCGGCTTCAGGGCTCGGAAGCATTCTCGGCGGCGTGCTTAAAGTAGGAGGCATCGGTTTTTTAGTAGATAAATATGGAGCATCCATTAACAGCACAATCAATTCTGTGATGATGAAAGAAGGGACAGGTACCAATTACGCTACGAAAGTCGTTCCGATTATCAGCATAGGAAACAGAGGTCATATCGGGGCAGCTCAGGTTATCGGCAGTGCTGAACAGGTGGCAAAAGTGGAAGCGGTCGGACAATTGGAAATCGGTTGGAATGATCGTCTTTTCCGTATTAAAGGCTTAATTCCTATGGACAGCAAAAATCCTACTAAGTTCAGCCGTGTACAAGGAGTAGGGGTTTCCGCCATCATTGATGTACGGGTTTAACAGGAGGCTTATATGAATAAAAAGATTCTTACAGCCGCAATTTCTATGTGTCTGGCGTTCCCCGCTTTCGCGGCAGAGCCGGCTACCATTAGCGGACGTATGGACAGAGTGGATCAGGTTGTTTACGGTGAAGTAAAGGACGGGGCCTTATTAGATCGTATTTCATCAGTGGACAATCTGATTTATGGAAAAGGAAATATGACAGGTGACGGTTTGGATGACAGAGTCAGCAATGCCTACCTGGATGTAGTAAACAGTGGAAATGATGCGGCACCGTCTATTTCAGCAAGAACGAATGCGTTGGAATATTATTTGACCGACGAAGTCAAAAGAGAGGCTTTGGCAGACCGTATCGGGAATTTGGAAAAAACGGTTTTCGGTAAGGAAAAAACAGGAGCCATTGATCAACGTTCGGCCGAACTGGAAAAGGCTGTATACGGAGACCAGCATTTTGAAATGAAAGAAGTATTGCTCCCGGAAAAAACAGTTTTTAAAATTGCAATTAATGACAAGGTCAGCAGTAAAACGAATATGGTGGGAGATGAGGTTACCTTTACGGTTCGTGAAGATGTGAAGGTAGGCAATAATCTGGTTCTTCCCAAAGGCTCACAGGGAAGCGGCGTGATTACCAAGGTATCTCAGCCGAAAAGTTTTGGAAGAAGCGGAAAACTGGATATTTCTTTTGACCAGGTGTTTTCTTTAGATGATGAGCCGATTCCTACCGTTTTGGGACCTGAGGCAAAAGAAAAGTTAAAAATGGAGGCCGCTGCGGTAGGAGCTTCTGCAGTAGGGGCACTGGCTTTAGGACCGATCGGGCTTGTCGGCGGCTTTTTTGTGAAGGGAAAAGATGTGGAAATTCCGGCGGGAACGGAGTTGTATATCCAGACACAAAGCAGTGTAACGACTAAAGGACTTGTTATGGAATCGGGTGTACCGCAGGTGACACTGCGGAAACGTGTTTCTAAAACAGCATCGGCAGAAAACCGGGAAGTTACTGAGACCAAGGAAGAGGTAAATAAAAAAGCGGAAGATACGGTTGAAAAAGCAAGAAATGAACTCAAGTTTGTCAATGAGTCGGGGGAAGAGATCAATCCTGATAATTTGACTTCCTCGAAAGTGAAAGAGGTAAAAACACAAGCAGACAGTGTAAAGGAGAAAGCGGCCAACGCTGTTGATGAAGGTGATGATACCGCTTCCGTGGTTATTGTAAGAAATGAATAAAAAATTAAGCGGAGTATTGGCGATGGCAGCACTGGTGGCGGTAGGAGGATATGCCGTCAGTGCTGCACCGGCCGATATGGAAAACGGAGCCAAAGGAAACAATGTCGTTTCCTCTGCGACCGGACGAACAGGCAATGAAAACGTATACAGGGCAAAGCATTTTTCAAAAGAAAATGGTCGTGTATCTTTTTTTAGTGCAGAAAATAAAAAGAATCTGACCGGTACAAAGCAAAAAGAACAGGCAATCCATAAAAAACCGACAGGTAAAGCAAAGACATCTGTCAGTCCTGCGGTAAATGAAAAGCAAAAAGCCGACCGGGGAAGCCGTGTATTATCCAAAGCAAAAAATAAAGGGGAAGAGCGGTCCGTATCACCTGAAAACCCTTTACAGGTTGAGGCGGATAAGATCAGATATAATGATACAACCGGCGATATCAATCTCAGAGGGCATATACTTATTAAACACATGCTTGACCGTTATACAACCGACTATGTATATGGAAATACATTGACACAAAAATATGTTATTCCCGGGAAAATCCGATGGATTAGCCCTACATCAAAAACAGAGGCTGAAAGTGCGGAGTATGATGCCTCTTCCGCAGTAGGGAAATTCAAAAAAATATCCGGATGGGACTCAGATTTATATTATTTTCAAGGCACAGATGGGATTTATCATCGTGATGCCAATAAAATGGTAATAAAAAACGGATATTTTACGACTAAGCATGCGGTAGCTAAAATTCCCGACTACAGAATTGAAGCGGATAGGATAGACATTTATCCGGGCGATAAATATGTAGCCCATCAAGTCAAACTGAAATTTAAAAACACCACAGTAGTATCCCTTTCCAAATACAGAGGTAATTTGTCGGCAGACAAAGGCGGCAGCCTGTGGTCTTTAATGCCAAGACCAATGTATGACAGTGATAATGGCTGGGGGCTGCATAATAGTATTGATATTCCCCTTAATGGAAATAATGATTTAAGTTTTTACATGAGAAATATCTGGTACAGCAAGGCGGGATACAAGCCTGATATTGGGGTGGAGTATGAAACTCCGGCAGGACAGTTATCGCTTTATTATGCGGAAAAAGAAAGTGCGATCAATGATGAGGGCGGAATCTGGATTAAGAAAAAGCCGTCATTTGTTTTTTCTTCCCGTAACTATTACTTTGGGAAGAGTCCCATATATGCCGGCTTTCGAGGAGAAATCGGTTATTGGTCGGAGTCGTGGGCAGACAGGAAAGTAGAAGGCCCCTACAAAGGATTTGATGTGTACATATCAGGACCGTCTGTTCCCCTCGGGAAATTTCTTACTTTCAATTGGAGAATAGGTCATGCAAGGGATTATTATGACTATACCGCTTATAAAGGGAATCATCTTTTAGAAACAAAGAATACGACGAGGACTAGCAGCTATTATTCGCTGGGATTGCAGGGTAAATACCAAGCTGTTAGTGCATGGGTTAATTATACAGACAGGCATTTTGACGGATATTCTCCTTATGTATATGACACATACAGCATGGAAAGTCCGATTGATATCGGCTTTAGTCTCCAATTAACACCAAGGGATACAGTAAGTATTTCATGGTCTGTTGATACGGCGAATGGAAATTTACGTCATCGGTACTATACTTATTATAGAGACATGCACTCATTTTATGGGTGGATAAAATATGATCAGATTATCGGGGATGTACAGATTATGATTAGTCCCAAGGATTTTAAATTTTAAATAACCGTGTTATAGGGGGAAGTATTCATGAAATTTTCCATAAACAACGAAGTTTTTATTAATCTTTCTAATAGCTTTGGACATACATGGAGTGTGCAAGAAAGAGATTTACAAAAATATCAAAAGCACATTTTGAATGCCGCTGAAGAGGTCCGAAATATACGATCTGCCGGGAAAGGGCCGGCTGGGGAATTAGTGCTGTTTCCGCACTTACCTTATATTCTTGATGAAAGTCTTCTTATGACAGATTCAGAAAGGGACAAGCTGGATAAATTAGATATTTTAGCCAAAAGGCAAGATGCGGTCATTTCTATTGGTATAGGTGGATCTTATTTAGGTAACCAGGCACTTTTTGATATTTTTTGCGGTTCCTACTGGAATCATTTTTCATCTGAAGAAAGAAATGGGTATCCGCTTATTTATTTTGCCGGCCAAAATGCAGATTCGGCAAGTATAACCGATTTAATTAGACAACTCCGTAGGAATTTTCACCAAAAGAAACGGAAATTAAAAGTATTACTGCTTTTGATTTCAAAATCCGGATCAACAATGGAGTTTATGTTAGCGTTTCAGATATTATCCCAAAAGTTGGTTGATTTTTGTGAATTATCTGTTGTAGCGATAACTAATCAAAATAAAGGGCAAATACATGAACTTGCAGAAAAAAACCAATGGACATGCTTTAATATGCCGGAGGGAATTGGTGGACGTTTTAGTATTTTTTCGCAGGTTGGGCTTGTATTTTCTAAGTTTATAGGACTTGATATAAAAAAATTTCTTTCTGGTGCAAAAATGGTGGAAGAGAGTTGTCGGAGCGAGAAATGGTCGGAGAATCCTGCTTTAGCTATGGCGGCCATTAAATTTATTGCAATGAAAGAATATGGGGTTAGTGCAGAAGTAATCATGCCCTATGGGGACAAATTTCGTGCTGTCGGGTGGTGGTATGCCCAACTTTTAGGAGAATCTTTGGGGAAAAAGTTGGATATCCATGGAAACATTGTTCATAACGGACGTATTCCCGTGTCTTGTGTAGGTACAACAGATATGCACTCTTTAACTCAGGAGCACCAGCAAGGAAGAAAAAATAAATTGCTTCAATTTATTTCCGCACAAGAAGAAAACAAGGATATCGATGTGGTCTGCGAAGAATCAGGAAAGCAGGGTGTAATTAAGTTGTCAAAAGTTCTTTCAGCGGCTCTGCATGCTAATGAAAAAGCTCTGGCAGATGACGGCCGGATGAGTTGTCATGTTTCAATGAGGACTGTAACACCTTTCCATGTAGGAGCTCTTATGTATTTTTTCTTCTTAGCTACTGCTTATGAAGGAGCTATGGCAGGGATTAATTCCTATGACCAACCTGGTGTAGAGGATTATAAAAAAATCCTCCACAGTTATTTATCAGAGTGTATTGAGAAAGTGTAATGGCATGAGGACGGTAACAAAAAGGGAAATGTTGCTGGCTGTGGGAATTGCAAGTGTGATTCCCATGTTTTGGGGGATTTTTGGTACAGGAAATAAGAACCGTATATCTGCTCAAAAAGAACAAAAGAACGTAATCGAAAATAAAAAGTCTTTGTCCTCTGCCGGGAGTTACGAAGAGGCGAGTAGTGTAAAGAAATATGATGCTGCTCTTTATTTACGGGCAAAACCGCTCCGGGATCCTTTTCAGGCGGGAATGGACGATGTAAAAAAGCCTGAATGGAATTCGAGCCCTGTAAAACAAGTGCCCGTGGGAAATACAGAAAAAGAAATAATTGCGAAGCCGGTGCTTCAGGGAATCATATGCTTTAATAATACGTATCTGGCAATGCTGGAATTTCACGGAGAATCATTCACAGTTCGGAGAGGAGATCGGATGGGAGAATGGGTAGTGACATCAATTCAGAAAAAATCAGTGGAATTGTCAGGAAATGGAGAAAAAAGAACGCTGGCTTTAACTTCATAAAATTTATGACTGTTCTGGCCGGCACCTGTTTCTTTTTGTTTTTAGGGAATATTTCTTTTGCTGGAGATATAACCGCGGCAGGCAGCGGCGGGCCGGATATAGAAAAAGGTGTCAGTAAGTCTGTGCCGGAAAGTACCGGCCGGAGAAAATTACGGCAGGATGCAAAAACAAAAACCTTGGAATTGCCAAGTGAACAAAAAAATATCGAAAATCAGCCGTCATTCAGTCTGCATGCAAAAAATGCTCCTGTTCAGGGGGTTTTACAAAGTTTGGCAGAACTTACTCATAAAAATATAATTTTTTCAGGCACATTGTCGTCCGTAGTGACGGCAGATATTGATCATGTCACTCCTGAAGAGGCCATGGAATTTGTGCTTGCCTCCAGCGGTCTTGCTGCAAAAATTGACGAAAGGAATATCGTTATTTTTAATGAAAATACGGGAGAAAAGAAGAAACGGATTATCAGATCCTACCGTTTATCCTATGCAGATGCAGAAGAAGTGGCAGAGAGTTTAAATCATTTATCGGAAGACGGTCGTGTAAGTTATAATCGTACAGCCAATGCTATTTTTGTCAGTGGTACACCTTTAGAATTGATGCAGACCGAAGAACTGCTCCGTCATCTTGATATACCGGAAAAGCAGGTAAAAATAGAAGCGGAAGTGATTGCCGTCAATCGTTCGCAAGCCAAAGAATTGGGAATAGACTGGGAGTTTAAACCGTTTACGGGAAGTGCGGGATATCATCGTAAAAACGGGCACGAAAAGCAATATGTCACTGATAAAGACGGGGAGATTTTATACGATAAAAACGGAAATCTCCGAATGAAAACTATAGAACATAACGGATGGAATGTAAGCGTACCGGAAGGATATGCGGGAATATCCTATGGTCGTTCGATTACAGGCCATCCTTACACCTTCTTTTTCCAAGCCCGCTTAAATGCACTGGTTTCCCAAGGGAAAGCACGAATTTTAGCAAAGCCTAATGTGGTAACGATGAATGGAAAAGAAGCGGAAATATTAATCGGCAATAAAATTCCCGTATTGGTAGAGCATGTAGATAATGGAGTCAGAACGACAACAACGGAATATAGAGATGCAGGAATCAAGCTTTCGTATACGCCGCGGATTAGTGAAAAAAATGAAATTACTGCTCATATCAATGCGGAGGTTTCGACCCCTTATCTCGTTCCCGAAATGAAGGCATACCGTATTATTACCAGACAGGCGGATACGATGGTCAGGCTGAAATCAGGGGATATGCTGACGATTGGCGGACTGATTGATAAAGAAGAAAGCAGAACCTTCAGGAAAATTCCCGTTCTGGGGGATATTCCTTTATTAGGAAAACTTTTCCAAAGCCGGAGCAAGTCTTTGGAAGAGTCGGAAATTGTAATTATAATAAGAGCCGATATTGTTGAATGACAGCCGGCAAGGAGAATAACAGAAAGCATGGCGGTATTAAGAATCAACGGATTAGCAAAATCTTTTGGAATTGAAAAAGTATTCGAAAATGTTTCTTTTGATATAAGAAGTGGAGAACGGATTGGACTTGTCGGAGCCAACGGAGCAGGGAAAACAACGCTTTTAAAGTGCATTATGGGAGCGGAGGAGCCTGACGGAGGCTCTGTAAAGGCGGAAAACGGAGCAGTCATCGGCTATCTGCGCCAGGATTTTAACTATGAAAGCGCGACCATTCGTGAAGAGATGCAAGAAGCATGGAGAGATGTTTTATTTTATAAGGAAAAAATGGAGTCTCTGGCACAAGCGCTCGAAACAGATCATGAAAATGAAGAACTTGTTGCCCAATACGGGCAGGCGGAAGCAAGATTTGAATTTTTCGGCGGATATGATTATGAATCAACCACCCGGAAAATATTGACAGGTCTGGGATTTACGGATGAGGATTGGGACAGGGATATCCATTCGTTTTCAGGCGGACAAAAAGTAAGAATCAACCTGGCGGCCGCTTTTGTCCGTCATCCCGATTTCCTTTTGCTTGACGAACCGACCAACCATTTGGATATGGAAATGCTCGAATGGTTGGAAGAGTATCTGCGTTCTTATAAGGGTGGTATTTTGATGATTTCCCACGACCGCTATTTTTTGGATGCGGCGGCAACAGGAATTATTGATTTAGAAAATCATCGGATACGTACCTTTCGTGGCGGATATACCCGTTATCTGATTGCGAAAGAGAGTCAGGATGAGGCTTACGAGAAAGCCTACGAGAAACAGCAGGAGCATATCAGAGAAACAGAAGAATACATTCGTAAATATAAAGCGGGAATCAAATCCAAACAGGCGAGAGGCAGGCAGTCACAGCTGAACAGGCTGGAACGTCTGGAAAAACCGGTGCAACAGGCAAGGTTGCATTTTCATTTTCCTGCCGCAGAAGAGTCGGCGGAAAAAGTACTCGATGTGCTCAGGGGAGAGGCAGCTTACGGCAATCATGTCATTTTTAAGGAGCTGGAGCTGCACATAAAAAAAGGAGACCGTGTCGGTCTTATCGGGCCTAACGGTGCAGGTAAAACAACACTTCTTAAAATGATTTTGGGAGAACGTCCTTCTGCAGGTTCGCTCATTCGCATAGGAAATAACGTAAAAATCGGTTATTATTCGCAGGAACAGGAACGACTTCACCCGGAAATGACTGTCATTGACGAGGTAAGAAATACATTTCATTTCGGGGAGCAGGAAGCGCGAAATATTTTGGGCATGTTTTTGTTCCGCGGTGATGATGTATTCAAAACAATCAGTCTTCTTTCCGGCGGAGAAAAAGCAAGGCTGTCCCTTCTCTGTCTGTTTTTAGAAAGACCGAACTTTTTAATTCTCGATGAACCGACAAACCATCTGGATATTCCTACCCGGGAAATCATGGAAGATGCGTTGCAGGCCTTTGGCGGAACTTCCTTGATTGTGTCTCATGACCGGTATTTCCTTGATAAGGTAGTTACGAGAACCTTGGAATTGGCAGATGGAAAAATTACAGAATATCTGGGAAATTATTCCTATTACAAAGAAAAGAAAAAAGATCTGGAAGCCTTTGAAAAGGATAGAAATGGAGAGACTCCGGAAAAATTATGGGAGAGTGACGTTACAGAAAAAGTAAAGGAAGAAAAAATAAAGTCTCCGAAAAAAGAGATTTCTCCGGTGCAGGTGGAAAAGCTGGACCATATAGAAATGGAAATTGCCAGACTGGAAGCAACGGTAAAAATGTATAGTACAAGGATGAATACAGAGCCGGAACATTACCTGGAACTGAGCGAAGCTTATGAAGAAGCGGAGGAAAAACTCAAAACTTTATACAGGAAATGGGATGAGTTGGCAGCTCATATGGAATAAAAAAACACACACTCTTTGGAAAAACTCAGAGTGTGTGTTTTATTTTTTGTTCAAAATTTTTTGGAAATCAGGGTCATTCCTGAGCCAAAGAAAATGATCTTGCTTTCCGGCAGCATCTTTTACCGGTTTACCGCCGAGTGCAACTGCTTTTTCTAAATACAAAAGAGCCTGTTCCTTGTTTTTCTTATCAGCCCAATTGGTAGCCATCCCGTAGTATGACCATATATTTTGGGAATCTGCCTGTAGGACCTTTTCAAAATATGTATTCGATATATCGGGATGTCCGCCCAGTTTTTGTGCAATTGCCATATCATAGAAAGCCTGAGTATATCCGGGCGCAATGGACAGAGCTTTTTCTATATAAGGAATGCCTTCCTTAGGAGAAATATCAAAGGATAATATAATTCCTTTAAGTGATAAAGCTTGATAGTTTTCTTTATCATTATCCAATGCTTTGTCGGCAAGCTGTAAAGCTTCCGTATGATTCCCCTTTCCGTATTCTTGTGCCGCCTTGTGGTAAAAAGAAAGAGAGGCGGGAACAATTTCATGGGGGTTGGCGGTTGTCTCTTCTACGGTTGAGGACGCAGAATCGGGTACGGTAGGATGCGTTTTATCCGTACCGCAGCCGAGCAGTACCAAAGGACATAAAAAAGATAATAAAATTTTTTTCATAAAGCCTCCTTTCCCTACTATAAAAGAATCCGGCAGGATAAGCAACGGCATAGTATAATAAAAGAAAAATCAAGGAGGAGAACAATGTTTGCATTTATAACAGGAGCTACGAGTGGAATCGGACTTGCCGCGGCGAAAGCTTTGGCACAAAAAGGATATGATTTAGCGATAGCGGCAAGAAATGAAAGTAAATTGGAAGAAGTCAAAACGGAAATAAAAACGGAATATCCCGTAAAGGTGGAAACCTATGTGTTGGATGTCCGCGATGGAGAGGCCGTAAAAAAAGTCACAAAACAATGCTTGGAAAATTGGGGCGCTCCCGATATTTTACTGAATGATGCAGGGCTTGCACGGGGGCTGGAACCGTATGGGGAAACTTTGCCGGAGGATATCGTCCAAATGATTGATACGAATATTAAGGGCCTGTTTCTCGTTACCCGGGCATTTCTGCCTGAAATGGTCAGTCGGAACAGCGGTCATATCGTAAATATGGGATCCACGGCAGGACTTTACGCCTATGCGGGGGCGGCTGTTTATTGTGCCACAAAAGCGGCGGTTAAAACATTCAGTGACGGCATCCGTATCGATGTCATTGACAGTGATATCAAAGTAACGACAGTTCAGCCGGGAATTGTAGAAACGCCGTTCAGTGAAGTTCGTTTCAAAGGAGATAAGAAGAGAGCGGCAGCCGTGTATGAGGGAATAGATGCATTGCAGGCAGAAGATATTGCCGATGTGATTGCCTTTATCATTGACCGGCCGAAACGGGTGCAAATCAGTGATGTGGTTATCATGGCTAATCAGCAGGCCACCGGATTTATGGTAAGCAAGAAAAAATAAATATTGACAAAACCGGACAATTTTTTATTTTATCTTTATATCACGGTGCTTTTTGATTGGTTCAATTCATAGTTTAAGATATAAAAATTTTATTATTTTTATATACGCTTTCCCAATATCTCACACATAATTTCGAGGATAAAAAAGACATCGCCTTTAGCAGATGTCTTTTTTATCACTGAGTCATTTTTACCTGGAGCTAATCTCATTTATTATTTTAAATCATTCTCTTCTTTAAGACTAATATGTTCTTCAATATTCTTTTTAATCAATTTGAACTTGCTTAAGTGGACTTCATGACTGAAGTTAGCCGTGAGAAGATCGTAAGAAGAATCAAAATAATTTTTTACACTTGCCTTGGCACTCATGCCTGCCATCATGTAAATCATATAAATTCCCTGCAAAATTGCTTTGGTCACCAATGGGTCACCACCTGAGTAGGAGATAATCTGGCTGAAAACAAGATATAATTCGTCTTCCACAGAATAACTCTGATAGATTATTTTTGTATCTTTGTCCTCTTTAAGTATAATGAACTGATTAGCGGTGGATAATAGTTTACCCAATAGAGATGAAATTTTATTTATGCACGTAATGGCGGTATTAGGGTCATTGAGTCCCGGACTCAGAGCCATGTTTGCAATCTCTGTAAGATAGATAAGCCCACGGTGGTAGTCTTCTTCGCTGTTGTTGAAAATATTGATTACAAGGAGTTGACTTATTTTTCCCCTTAAAACTTCTTTTTGCTCGTTACTTAGTTTTTTACCGCTAAAAATCTTCAAATCTCCCAGGGATTCATCTTTAGTAGTGTATTCGCCAATTTTTTTTGTGATGGTCAGCTCTGCTTTTATGCCATCAAGTTCTTTAAGTATATCATCTGATTTAATTTTGAAAAAATAACCTGTTTTTTCTGCTACAATAGGTATTTTTAGTGCCATCTTATCATCTTTGTAACGCTTAGACTTTGTTCTAAGCTCAACTTCGTCATTGATAAGTTTTTCGCATTCATTGTATACTTCCTCGATAATGTTTGAGATTTTAATGTTCT
>ULYM01021697.1_pt1 | contig 12114 bp, 11 predicted proteins | sample 1962141 | NCBI WGS metagenome assembly ULYM01 (sample SAMEA4835862, study PRJEB28245) | human gut metagenome | biome: gut microbiome; material: fecal sample | place: Denmark | collected 2008
TATATAATTTACACTAGTATTATAATAAATTGCAGTTTCTCTTATATTATGATTATTATAATAATTTACAAATTCTTCTCTATCTATATTTTCTTTAAGCCATTTTACAGAATTGTATTTATTAGGTTTCTCTAAATTATAATATTTTATAATATCTGATAGCTTAGAATCACATATATTTAAAAGTGAGCATATCTCTTTCCTAGACTTACCCTCCACTATATATAATTGATTTAAATATTCTTTAGATATTATGGATTCTGCAGATTTAATTTTCCTCATACATCTATTATACATAAGATTGATATAGGAATCAACTATAAAATAAGCCCCCACAAATTAATGTGGAGGCTTATAAGTAGGAGTTTTAAGTTCTATCTAAAGTAACTTACGCAGTAACTTTACCAGAAACGAGGAGGTCTTTGTTGAGAAGCTCAAGAGCGTAGAGGGTGCTCCAACCTTGGCTATTTCCGCCATCAGCATAGTTGAGAAGCTGAGTAGGAACAACAGGCATATAAGGTGCATATACAGCGGCTGAAGTCATCATATCATCACCATTTACACCTACAACAAACTTGCCAGGTGCAATGTTAGGAGTTACGAAAACCTTAAGGCCGTCAAGAGTACCTGCGAAATAAGGTCCATTGATGTTCTTAGCGGGGGCTGCGCTCCAACCCTTAGCGAATCCAAGGATAGGAAGGATATTAGAAGCGATAATCATATAGTTAGGTTGGAATCTCTTAGTGCGATCATAAATCTTCTGACGAGCGATAGCTACGAGCTCAGTGAAGCCTTCATAGTGCTCTGCTTTGCTTACGCCGACAGGAAGTGTTTTGCTCCAAGTAAGCTCAGCATCTTCAGCTGCATTATTGATAAGAAGATCTGTGATTTCAGTGTCGATCTCATAGCTGAGTTCGCCTACTGCTTTCTCAGCGAGTTGATCGCCAAGGTCGAAACCATAATCAGTCTTAGCTTGGAATGCAGAGATTTGGCTGTAGTAAACAGCGATTCTACGTGCTTTTGCTACGAGAGGCATTGCTTTCATTTCAGCATTGAGGATGGGAAGATCGTTCTGAGGAATTGCTACATTGTTATATACATAGCTGAGTGCTGCTGCACCGGTAATTCCAGTAGTAAGAGTGATTCCAGCTTCAGCACCATCATATACAACAGTACCTGCTTCAGTGCCACCTGTGAAGGTAACTTCAACACGAGGAGCTACACCTGAAATAACGCCGTCTTTCTCTTCAGTCATTACAGTTCTACGAGAAACTGCGGTGGGGTTCTTCATAAGCTTACCAGCGCCGTTATCGTAATACTTGTCATCACCTGCTGTGACAACAACAGTACCGGGAACTACATTCTTCCAATCAAAAGCAATCTTGGTTGTACTACCAGTAAAGTTAAAATCACTTGCAACAGTTGATGCAGTGTAGTTAGTGTCAACATCGCCAAGTCTGAAGGGGTTATTGATTACAGTACCCTGCTTGGTGTTGCCCTTATTGCTGCCGTATGTGTAGTTGAGATAGCTGATATAACCACTCATTGAGCTCATAGGATGAACTAATACGAGGTCATAAGCAATAAGATTGGGGAGTGCAATGTTGGTGAGGTTGAGTGAGAACTTCTTGAAAAGTCCCATATCTGATCTGTTAGTACCAACAGAGTTTGCAAATGCTTCGTTGAGGAACAATTATCTTACGAAAATATCGTTTCCATATTTTCTCTATATATCACTATATAGTTGAGACTATATCACAATCTATCTTTCTATTACCGTTAGATAGATTCAAACCATTTCGACCTCACTTGAGATCTACTCTACTTGCTTCTTCTAATAAGTATTTCTCTTATTATATGCTTTCGATAGTCGTTGCTCCTTCCCTTTCGGGCTTGGATCAGGATTGACTTAGATATTGAAGCTTAATATTTAAGTGTTTCCCTGAGTTAGGTTTGTTTTGCTATATTTATATTTCTTTTTTCTTATTCCAATGAGTTATGCCTAAATTAAAACCTTGAGATAAATAATTTTCTAAATCTTCTTTAGATACTTTTTTATTTATTTTCCCATTAGTTATAGATATTTTATCTTTAACCATATTGAAATGGGCTCCTGGGTAATAACCTTTATTTTCCCATTGGGGTAAATCTTCTTTTAATATATAGATAGTTTCTACATTATTAGTTATTCTTATTTTATTTTTAACTCCCTTACCTATAACTTTATGTTTGTAAGAAAATCTTTGATAACCTAAAGATAAATAATAATCTAATTCTTCTGGGGATATATACTTTAATTCCCCATTTTTAGATACAGCTATTTTTCCCTTATTATGAGCTTTAATGCCTTTATGAGATTCACTCATTTTTAATTTTATATCTTCAGATCTTTTTAGGCCAGATGTTTTTTGAGATATCTTAGCTCCTGCTGTAGGGTGCTTTTTCCCTTTCATCCCTTCAACTCTTTTATTTATAGTTTCTTGAGATGGGGTAATCCCTTTCTTAACCCAACCTTGATCTAAATAAAACTGAAGATCTTCTTCTTTTACGAATTTTTGAGTTTTTTCTTTTATTATGCTTATATGGCCTTTATGGGAAAACCCATCCCCACCTTTACCTATATTGTAAAAAAGGTCTGAATTTATGGCATCATAATAATTAATCCAATAAATCTCTCTTTGATTCAATTCTTCTTCTGTTTCACACCATTCAATACAAAAACATTCAAAATTATGTTTTCCATATTTTTTAATGGCATATGTTAAATATTTCCCTGAGCCTATATATTTTTCAGGTTCGAATTTAATTGATTTATGTTTACCTATATAAGATTTATTGTTTAATAAATTAACTGTTCTGTAAATATATCCGTACATTATATTTTCCTTAAATTGATTATTAGTCTGAGGAATTGGCGGCCGCCCAAACCAATAACCAATTCTCAGGAAAGATTTTTTTAGAAATATAAATATTGAATCATTAAATATTACTATTTAATGCCGCTTACTTTTAACGGTCTGTATTCTCTAAGCACTTTGCAATAACGAGTTTCTTTGATTCGTTGAGCTGTCCACCAGTTGCTTTATTATAAACAAAGTTGGCAGTCTCAAGGCGATTCTTATAAGCTTCAAGTAAATTTGCCATTGTTTTATATTCCTTTTTTAAATTTAAATTTTATTTGCAAGTTTTATGAGGTTTGAATCTATTTCATCATCAAAAGGACTTGCTGGCCTTATAGGTTCTTTGGATTCAGTTATTTTCATCCTTACTTGTTTATTACCTAATTTGAAAGGTAAATCATTTACATTGAGTTGATATTGTCTTAAATCTTCACATACTTTATCTATATCTGAGAATGAATAGTTTTCATTTAATCTATTCTTAATCTCTTCTTTAGATACCCCAATCATATTAGCTTTAGATTCTATATATTTATCTATTGCTGTCTTAGCAATTGATCTATATTTCTCTACTAATTGATTAGATTTGGAGATTTTTTCAACATACTCTTTAGATTTGATAGCCGAATTTTGTTTTACATTCTCTAAACTTTCTTCAAGTTGAGACATTTTCTTTTCTGAATCTGTCTTATAAGAAGCAAAACTTTCTTGTAATTCCTTTATTCTAACATCTTTTGTTGAAAGAGATTCATTTAAGGAATTTTGCTTTGTTATTTGAGACTTTAATCTCTCATCTAACTTTGCTATTTTAATATTCTGTGCATTTATTATAGAATCACACTGGGATAATTTCTCAGTGAGGGAATCATTTTTGGATTTAAGTCCATTAGCTTCCTTTACCCTATCGCTAAGAGCAATGGTAGAGGCTTTATACCGTTGTAAATCTTCTTCTAAAGATGCTTCTTTTGTATAACAAACTGATAACTTCTCTTGAAGTTCCTTTACTTGGGTTTCTAATTCTTCTTGCTTCTTTAATGATTCCTGCAAACTTTTAACAATTTCTGCTCCATTATCTATAGCTGCATTATTTGTATTTTCGTCTGCAATTTTATAATCTATATTTAATCCATTTAAGGTTTCAAGCATTACTTTTTTCTCTTCAGGATTAGATTTCTCTAATTCTTCATTTAATGCTGCCTTAAATGTTTTTTTACCTAATGATTCTGTCATATATTGAGGTCTAGCTGCTTCTACTGCTGGAATAAGTACCGCGTCCCAACATTCACATTCATAAGTATCTGGAATAACTGTAGCTTTACCATCATATGTTTCATCTACATCTCCAGTACCTCTTGAAGATACTCCAATATTACATCCATAATCACATAATGTTTTAAGTATTCTTCCGTTTGGAGTGTCTAGTATATTAAATATTCCTACTAATTTACCTTCTTTATTTTTCTTAGGAAATCCGTCAAGGCATATAGCTATTTTTTCCATATCTATTTCTTGGCGATTTTCAGGGTGACCTAATTCACCGAAGCAACATTTGTTGGAGATTTTTTCTTTCATTATAGGATCTTCAAATACTTTATCCCATAATTCCTCATTATATAATCTTCCATTTCTAGTTGGGTTTTTGAAATCTGCTATTACTCCAACTAGTCTACCTAAAATACCCCTGGATTTTTGTTCTTCAGGAGTTAATTTAGTGTATTCAAATTTATTATTAAAACTTTCTAACATTATTTTAATTCACCTTTAATGAGTAGAAATATTCAATAGGTTTTAGCATAAAATTTATAAAAAATTTATGTAAAAATAATCATTTCTTCTATATATACAGGATCTTTATTTAATACTTTCTAATACTTTTAAATCTGCTTTTATTATTCTTAATAATTTTATGCAATTTGTTAAATCATAATCATCAAAATATTTAGTTAATACAAATGATATTTCTTTTGCTCTAGCATGTTTTAAAAACATTTTAGGGTTATCTAACTTCTTAGAAAATAATATTATTTGAAGATTTAAGGATCCTAGGGTTGTAAGAACCTCATTAGGATCTTCTATTTCTTTTACTATAGATCCATATAGGGGAGATTTTTTATGATTATAATTTTTTCTTATATGCTCATAAAAATTTAATATATCTAAAGGCCTATTATCATTTATAAATTTTAATACATCTAAAGGTATATTAGGTTCTACTAAAACTCTTCTTATAGAATCTTTAACATCTATTCCTTTATCTTGAATATCTGTAAGTAAAAGAACTAAATCATTTTTAGCTAATGCCATTATTATATTTCTCCTTTAAAATCTTTAACTGGAATTTTATTTGTTATTAAAATTGTGTGTTATCTGAAAAATCTATATCTGGGTTTAATTCATTTGGGGTAGGAAGAATAACTTCTTCTGGAGATTCTTCTGAGGGTTCTTCTACATCAGTTTCTTGTTTTGGTTTTGTGAGACCTAAATCCGCACCAAAATCAAAATTATCTTCTTCTGTTTCCCCTAAATCAGATGTTTTTTCAGTTACATCTGTTTCTGTTTCAGTTTCTTCCTTTCCATTTTCTATATTATCTATTTCTTCCTGAATTAAATTTATTACCTCAGTATTAGAAATAGCATTTGATAATAGAGATTTAATTATATTAAGTTTAATTTTAGGATCATTTATATCTGTTAAAGTATTCATTATATCTGATATTAAAGCTACTTTATCAGATACATTTTGTCTTCTATCTAATTCTTCTTGAGTAGTTGGGGGAAGCATTTTAAGAGAAAATTTATTTATATAACTATCTAATCCTTTATCTATAAGAATTAAATTTATTGCATCTGTCAATGCTTGTAAGAATGTAGATTGAATTCTCTTAATAGCTTTAGCATATCTAGAGGAAATAATGGAGAGTGATTGACCTCCACTAAAACCTGCATTATCATCAGTTATACCGAAATATTGTTTAGGTACTCTTAAACCACCAAAGAATTTATCTCTAAAATAGTCTAAGTCTTTTAAATCACCTGCTTTAAATTCTCCACCTACACTATTTATTGTTAAAGCACCTACTCCATTATGGGTGGGTACATAAATATTATTTTCTATAGGACCTGGGTTTGTATATTCTCCCATAGATTTACCTGCATCTAAGGAAGCTTTTTGTTCCATAAGAGATTTTATACCTTGAAGATGGGCTTGAATCATGGATTTATCCATATCTCCAACTTCTACACCTACAACTCTTACTATTGAAGATTTTGTAATTCTATTTAATATGACTGAATTTTCTAGAAGTGCTAATTCTCTCCATATTTTAAATACATTATAGAGAAGTGATTGACCTCTTTTTACCTTATAGGTGTAAGATTTAGCTTCTTCTCCATCTCCAAAGAATAATTGAACTTTTTCTGGGGTTCTTGAAGTGTTATCTTGAAGTGATGCATGGACAAAATTAGTTGCTGAATATACATTTACATCCCCTCTATTAAAGGAATATGTTTGGGTAAGAAGTCTAGATGAACCTGGGTTTTTATTTAAACTAGAGGCTAAACTTCCAATATCTGTTTCTATATAAGCATAACTCTGACCAAATTTAGTTAATTCAAATATCTCAGCAGGGTTTTCTTCCATTTCAAGATAATAAACATAATGATCATTTACAGAATAAGCTTTTACATTTACATCTTCTTTAAGAGGTGCATAATCTTCATTTAATACCTTTTTTATTTCTTTATCATCTGGAAGAAGCTCATCTTGCTCATATTCAGATTTTCTATAAAGTCTTAAATATAAATCACCATATTTAATGAGGGAATAAACCCATTGGTAAGCATTTTTATCTACTTTCATAGATTTGAGAACAAAATTTACAAAAGCACTTACATTTGGGTCTGAAGAATCTGCCCATACTATATTACCTGATTCATTGGTTTCTGTAGCATCTTCTGCATATGTTTCTAATACTGCAGCTACAGTAGTATCTTCACACATAGAATCTAATAAGGTATATATCTGATCTCTACCATAAGAAACCTGAGTAAAATTTTCTATAGCAGAAATATCTAATATACCAGAATCACCTGCTTTAACTATATTATCATATATAGTTTCTTTAGTATCTATACCTATAGTAGGTTCAGGTGCAGGCTGTGCTTTTATTTTTTTATTATATAATTTATTATCATCTACATAAGCAGAATCTTTATTATTGTTATCTGGCATTTAGTTACTCCATTCTAAAATACTATAATTCCATCCATTATATTTTTTAAAGGTACTTCTTGTGCTTTACCCATACCAAAATCTTTGGAATTATTTTTTATATTCCCACCAAACATATTATTAAGTTCTTTTTCTAGGTCTATTACTACTTGTTGTTGAAAAGCATTATCAGAAGAATTAATATTTAGAGTAGCATTTAAATCTTCTCCATATTCAAATGCAAATTCTTCTGCGTGTTGGCTTGCATGATAAAGTGCTCCACAAAATGCGTCGGCAGCATCTTTTGAACCTTGAGTTCCTCCCTCAGGATGGTTTATATGGCCGTCTCCTTCACGTTCTAGACCTAATACCTCTTCTGTTAGGAATGAAGATTGTTTATAAATTTCAATTCTTCTATCATATATAGTAGATTTAAAATATGCGTAGGGAAGACATTGTTTAGTTTCTGGATCTAACCTATCTACTGATATTATTTTAAAATTAAATCCATCTGATATTAATTGTTGTTGTAAAGCAGCGGATTGGAATGAGTCGCTACTTACCCCTTTAATATTAAAACCTTCACTTTTAAGCCATCTAATGAATGTTCTATTTTTTTCAAAAGATATTTCATATCCTTTTGGAGCTTTTATACTTACATGGAATAAAAGCCTATAAAACATATCTTTAGAAGCATTATTACCTTCTATTGTAGGTCTCTTACCCATACAGGTTACACCTGCAATACCTGTTTTATCTCCTTTTACAGACATATCTAAATGTATATATAAAGGTTTTTTTCTTATTTCAGGAGGTATTTTATCTATATCAAAGAAATCACTATATTGAGAAGTATCTTCTTTTGCAGTACCTGTCTCAATTATTTCTTTTGTAAATGGGTTTGAATATGAATCTACTTTAACCTCACTCCATCTCTTACCTGATATATATTTAGTAGCACTTGAAGTTGCAATACCTGCAATATCCATTAATGCCCCATCTATATTCTCTTGGAAGTTTTCTAGGTATCCTATAGGTACCATTATAATGGAGTAACCTTTAGATCTATATTCATCTAATAATACAGGAGAACTCTCTAAGGGCAATAATTCATTTGATAAATACTTGTTTCCAATAGCAACTGGAAATTTGATAGGGCTATCTTTACGACTATCTACTACCCATTGAGGCTCATCTACTATTAAAGTATTTGTAGATTCATTTTTTCTCTTAATAGATATAAAATCTTCTAGGAATGATTGTTCATTATTTTTTGAGGATGCTATTATATTAAGGGTGGGCAAATAAGTTCCTCTTAAGAAACGAGATTTCATACGGGCATCTATTTGAGAAATTAATTGTTTATATTTTCTCTTTAATTTCTCAGTATCTGAAGTAATACCCCAGTTTACCTCATCGCTAAAATTGGCAAAAATTGCTCTGCCTATAACTTGATTATTGCTAGAAGCTGTTATTAATTCTATATGTTTTTCAGGTTCATAACTTAAGTTAGTTATTCCTGACATCTTCCCGTGAGCCATAAACCAAGTGCTAGATAAAATCATTTGGTTCATTTTATCTAAAGCAACACCTTTAGCATTCTCTATAGTTATATTCATTAAAGAAATAGTTATTTTATCAGTGGGTTGTAACCCATAATAAAGATAAGGATCTTTAAGGCATAATAATCTATAAAGCAAATATAATAAACATATTACTGCTATTGTAGATTTTCCTAAACCTATTGCACCTGTAAGCACTATAGTGTTATAAGCAGTTTCTGTGTTGGTAGGGAATATGTCTTTTAATTTTTTTTCCCAATAAGGGAATAATGTGAATCTCCCATCTGCATCATATAGAGCATTTCCTAAATATTGTTTTTCATGTAAAAATGTATCTATATCTACAGGTATTTCTGCAAAATCACTATACCTTAAATTATCATAAGATGAAGTATTTCCTTCATATAATTCTCGAAGAACTTTTAAAGCTATTTTTCTTTCTTCATCTGATAAATTTTCTAAAATATTATCATCTATAGGAGTGTTAGTCATAGGCTACTCTACCTCCTTATTGTAGCTTATTTAAAATCTTTTTTATGATCGTAGATAAAATCCCATAATAAATTGAAAGTATTTTTATCTAAACTATCTTCTATATTTTGAAGATTTATGAGCATGTCATAGGCTGAATTTCCATATAATATAGCCCCTCTAGCTTCATCTTCTAATACATATCTTTCCAACCTATGGCTTATACTAGGTTTATTTCTTCTTATATTTAGGTTTAGAGTTTTATCTGCATCCTTAATTATTAATACAGGAAATTTCTTATCCCAATCAATTAATTCCCCTGCCACATACATTCTATGTCTTCCTTCCTGTCTAAAATCATTTCTAGAATAATCTAAGTATGTAATAGGGAATTTTTTATTATATTTAGTAATGACTTCTTTTAAATGATTTAAAGTTTCTTTATCCGCTCTAATTTGTCTTATTTGATTCTCAAAAGAACTATTAAAACCTTCAGCACATTTTTCAAAATATTCTCTAGGGGTAAGATATTCTATATGGGAAATTTTATCTTTATATTCTTTATCTAAATTATCTATATACCATTGACCGTAACCACTCTCGGATCTAGTCTCGTCGAATATTTCTTCGTTTTCTATTTCATTAGTTCTATAATCCCAAAATTTTTCTTCAGGGTCGAGATATGCTTCATCCAATTTAGACTCATCATGAACCTTCTTAACAGAAGAAATTGGAATAGGTAAATCATATTGAAGCTCTACCCAAGTTAAGGGATCTTCTATTTGAACTTCTCCATCATAATCATAAACTTGATTACTATCAGGATCTAAATGATCTACATCTAATTTATTTGCATCTATCTCTAATACTACTATTTGATTTAAGAGTTCTTCTGGGACTTCTTCTGCTGTTTCAGCATATGAAAGAGCATTATAATAATCTTTGGAAAGATAAATATTATTTTTAGTTTTAAATACATCTCCCCAATTTTGATGTGCTCCAGGTTTTATAAAGCCTGCTTTTTTTATCTCTTCCCAATATGGTTTGTAAGTAGCATGATATAAAGTATCTACACCTATAAGATCGGAAACTTTTTCAGGTTCCTTATATTCATATTCATCAAACAAACCCTCATTCTTATTCCTTCTATCCCAATATGAATGAGCCACAGCATATCTTTGCTTTACATCGGGATATTCTTTTGCAGTTACTCTCATAAACCTATTTATGAAATCGGATTTACTCTCACCTTTATTTGGGTAAACTTCATTTAAATCAAACATTTTTTAGCCCCTCTAAAGTTAATTCTTGATCTTCTAGTTTAATAAGTTTATCTTTAAGATCATCTAAAACCCCTTCGTTTCTTAATTGCTTGAAAATTAAGTTTCCTTCCCCTAATTCCCCATCTTTAGTTAAACCTGCTTTTCTAATTAGGTAAAGATTATCTATAAAAGCATTTATTTCTTCTTTAGATTCTATAGTATCTAAAATATCTTTAAGGTTTAAGTATAGTTCTGAATTTTCAAAATCAAAAGAAAATTCATTAAGAGGTTCTAAAGGTTCTTTTACCCAGGTATTGTATTTGAGAGAATAAATTCCATTAGCTATAGAAGTAGATTCCATATCTTCTATATATAATTCTACTTTATAGCCTTTTACAGTAATATTATGAGATTTATTGAATGAAGCTTTAGCATAATTATAAAGTAAATTTACTATATTTTTATCACAATCTAAATTCTCTGTGTTAACTATAATATGAATATCTACATCACTATATTCATTATAATTGTAAGCAGCGTTAGACCCTAAAAACCAGTAATCTACTACATTTAGAGGTACTCCATTGTCTTTTAATTCTTCTACAAAAGTATCAGCTATTTTAATGAGGGCATCTCTTACATCATCTTTTAAAATATTATTTTTGAATAAAGATGGGTTTAATTGAGATTTAAGTTCAAAAGCTTCATCTAATAAAATATTCATATTCATTAATTCTCTTTTACTTTATATATTATTCTTTAGGGTCTTCTTTCTTTCCTTTATTTAAAATAAGGTTTTTTATGAAATCAAGAATCTTTGAAAAAAGCTCATTAATAGGGGTAACTTTAAATATAGCATAGAAAGTTTGATTTAAAGCCCATATAGCACCTGCAACTGTAAATATATATCCTACTGTAAATTGTTTAATAATAGCAAGATATATAAGTGAACCTATAATAGAAATACCTGCAGATATTATCATATAAACATAGTGTCTAACTTTCTCTTCTAATTTAGAAAAAGTATTGCAATATTTAAGTATACCTAAAATCATTATACCTACAACTGCTATTATTGTAATTGGTAATCCATATGATTGGAAAAAAATAATTAGATCTTCCATTTTTTCTATCTCCTTTAAACTACTTCTTTAGGTTGTTTATGAGGTTTTTTCTCTAAAGGTAAATCCATAAATTGATCATGCAATTTTGTAAGAACACCATTTTTACCTAACCCGTGATATATCTGGTACATTCTTTCTAGATCATCTTTAGCATCCATTGGGGCATATCCCTTTTTTAGCCAATTCTCATATCTAATCTTAAGTTCATTTTTTAAGGTTGCTTGCATTCCTCTCTTGAGTAAATCCATGTCGACACTCAGTTCTTTTCGATATAATTCTTGTTTCTTATCAGTCTCATCTAACCTATCTCCTAATTCTTCTATTTTGGAGATAATTTCATTTTTTTCTTCTTCTTTTTGAGCCTTAAATCTCTTCGGGATAGATATAAAATGGTTTATTATTGCAGTCGTTATCAACGATGCCGCTACTGTAAGTGAACTTACTAATATTTGCATTCCAATTGACATTTGTTTTACCTCTTTAATATTTTTAGAATTTAATATAGCCTTTAAAATTCCTCCGATATTAAAGACTTATTTTTGTTAACTTAATCTTCTGTGGGAAAATATTTTTCCCCTAATTTTG
>ULYM01022023.1_pt1 | contig 12109 bp, 16 predicted proteins | sample 1962141 | NCBI WGS metagenome assembly ULYM01 (sample SAMEA4835862, study PRJEB28245) | human gut metagenome | biome: gut microbiome; material: fecal sample | place: Denmark | collected 2008
GAGTATAAGAACCGCCCCTTTCTCAACTTTTTTCCCACAACCAAACCACGATACAAGCATAATATCGCATATAACGAGCAAAAACACGGCTTTTTTTAACGATAGCATACAAGGGTATATCAAATCATATCCAAAACGAAACACGGCTTAAAATCGATTTTTGAGCGTTTGAGGGGTATACCGCGAACCAACCTTTTGTGAAAACTATGTGAAAATTGTGAAAACTATGTGAAATAAAGTTTCACAATAAAAACACAATAATATCATAAAAACATCACAAATATATGTTATACTTTTCTTGTCAATCGGGGATGACCTCGAGACGAAACGGAGGTTTGAAAAAAATGAGACGTAGCACAATGTTGTATGGGTATGACCGCGATAGGAAAGAGTCGCAAAGATTCGGCTTTGATTCTTACCGTGGGTACACTCGTTGGTATGATGGTGACGATTTTGTAGAGTTAACGGACGATGAAAAAATAATCGCAAAACTCGTTAATCATTCCCGCAATAGGGATGACATAATCGCCGCGCTTAAGTTTGTTGACGATAAACACAAAAAACACGTTGCAATTGATTATACCGTTGAAATTGTGGATATACAGTAAAGAAAAATCGGTTGACCTATCAGACCATAAAGCGGGGAAAGGAAATATCAAAATGAAAGTTGACGAAATGAGAGAATTAAGAGGAAAACGCGCCGAAATGGTAATCCGCACCTATGAACGTAGACTTATAAACGGCGGTTATGATTCGTTGTTCAAAGTGTATAAATCTTGTAGCGACTTAAAAAGACGCGCCGAACGATACATACTTTATGAAATGAGCGATAACGGCGGTTATGAATATTGCATACTCGGCGCAAATACTTGTACATTCTCGTGTGCTTATCGTTGTGGCGAGTGGTTGATATATCACACCCGCGATAACGTACGTAAAATCAAGTACCCCGCGTAAGCGGGGTACACCCGCAAGGGTGTAAAATTTTCACAAAATTATCACAATCTTGTAATAGTGGTATCACATTAAAGTGGTATTCTTTATGTGCGAGTGGCGAGTGGCTTAAAAAGTGGTGCAATTCCATTTGCTTGCAAAATAATTTATTTTAAGGAGGATATACCTATGAAGTGGTGTATCAAAGACGCAAGCGTGTACTACAATAGTGCGTATGGTAGTATGTCGTTGGGAGTAGGCGCACGAGACAAGGATAGTAAAGAGTGGGAGACGGAATATATTCAGTTTTCTTTGCCGAATAACTGTGATAGTCCTATCCCGAACGATAAGAAAAATCATACTCTTGAAATCAAGAAGGCAATCGGTTTTCTAACGTTCTATCACACTAAAAACGGCGACACGCGTTTCAAATTCGTTGTTGAAGAAGTGGCTTTCGGTGAAGTAGATAAGGACCGCAAACCGAAAGAACAACCTAAAAAATCGAACAAGAAAACAGTAAAGAGTGAAGAAGTAGACCTTCCCTTCTAATTGAAAAGTGTTGGGTTGGAGGGAATATTTATATTATGAGAGATAAACACGATGTTATAAATGAATTAGTAAACACATGTCTCGAACACGATGATTGTTTAAGAAAATCTTTGTGTGAGCTTACAGGCTATTATAAAATCAATAGATATTCAAACACTTTAATAAAGTGTATAAACAATGCTTTGAATATAATTGATTTATGTTTAACGGAGATGATGTATAATGAAAGAGAAAACACTTGATTTGTTGATGGAATATGCAAAAACTCTTGCGAAGTTCATAATGATTAGTCAAGACCTTAACCGAAAAATCTTCCTTAATGGCGATGTCCGTTTGGATTTGGCTAAACTTATGGAATTTGAAAAAGTGGCTATTAAACGTGTTGATGATGAGGTGAAATCTAATGGGTAGACGTGGAACAGGTTATCAACGCTTTACAGGTGAAAAAGCGTCAGAAGCACGAAAACGTCGTGTGATGATAAACAAGATACGTAAACTTGAAGAACAGAACCCCGAATGGAGACAACAGTTTTCATCTTATCACGGATATGAAAAAGCAAATGAACCGTTGTATATGAGTGATATAGGATTTCAAAACTATCTCACGCAATTATATAACAATCCATTCCTCGTAAACCCTCACACTAAAGGTAGTAAACAACTGACTCGTATGATGAATATGTATTCACCTTCGTTTAGAGTACAACAGGGTAAACGTATGATAAGAGACATTCGCGAGATGTTTCAACAACGTCCTGACGCATTACGTAACTTTAATGATATACTTAAATCTCTTCAAGATGATGGGTATAAAACAACCGAACTAATAAATGAGTTCGTACATTCAAAGTATTACGTTGTTTTGTCTATATATGATACGGCGGGTCTTGAAGACTTTAATAATGATTATGATATAGACATAACTAACTACCGTTTTCTTGATTTTCTTGTAAAAGAAAAAGGTATCGATTTACCCGAAGAATTGTATGACATTTATTATACGGCAAAAAGTCTAATGGTGTAATTATGTATACGTTATGCGCTGATTTTGAAACTACGAGTAGTTATCAATATGAGATTGAAGGTGAAACGAAGGTATACCTATGGGGCGTAATGAGTCTTGAAAAAGGCAACTTCACGTATGGTGTTAATATAAAAGAATTTTTTGATTTGCTTATATCAATCCATAGTGACCTCACGGTGTACTTTCATAACCTATCATTTGACGGTGATTTTATAATATGGGGTTTATTAAAATATGGATTCAAACCTACTTATGAAGATGTCTTGCAAGAGGGAGAATTTACACACATTACAAGCGATATGGGACAAATATATCAAATCAAAATGTGTGCGAACGGAAACGAAATTGTCTTTCAATGTTCATACAAACTCCTACCTGTTTCAATTAAAGATTTGGGGAAACTTGTCGGTGTTTCTAAACTTGATGAAACTTATGACTACAACTGTATACGACACTATAGAAGTAGAGACGAAGTTGACGAAGAAACAGTACATTATCTTCACAACGATATTGAAATTATGCGGAGAGCCATTCTCACAGCGCAAGAACAAGGTTTAACACACCTCACGCTTGCGGGTAGTGCTTATGGCTGTTGGAAGGAAACGCAATACGTATTTGAAAAATTCGATTGTGTAAAACCTCTTTCGGACTATTGCAACAAGGTTATAGACATATCATACCGTGGAGGTATTACTCAATGTAACCCCGAAATTGCGCATAAAATGCAATATCGATTGTGTTCTTATGACGTAAATTCGTTGTATCCTTCGGTAATGCTTGCTAATCCTATGCCTTACGGCGAACCACAACTCGTAAAAGAGCGTACAAAGAATCGTATTCATTTATACCATATTGTTGTTGCTTATGCGAGTGTTAAAGAAGGTTATCAACCATTTATACCTTCTAAAACAAAACGTTTCGGAGCATACGAATACGGTAGGTATATAGAGGGTGTTGAACTCGCGTTGTGGCAAGACGAATTTGATTTGTTTAATCAATACTACGACAGTGATTATGATGTTGTTAAAATCCTTGCATTTAAGAAAAAAGATAAAATTTTTGATAAATACTTTGCAAAATGGAAAAATATCAAAGAAACAACAAATAACCCTGTCGAAAAGAAAATCGCCAAACTAATGATGAACTCATTATACGGAAAGTTCGGTTCAAACGACGATAAGTTTTCAAAACATATAAAATACAGTGATGAAAACACAATCGAATATGAACTTGTAGACAGTCCGCAAAGATATTATTATCGTGCTATCGCTTCGTGGATAACAAGTTGTGCAAGATGTGTATTAGTTCGTGCAATCGAACAAAACTCATCAAGATTCCTCTATTGTGATACAGATAGTATTTATCTATCAGGAGTGAGCAAACCAGACTTACCGATTGATGACCATCTATTAGGTTATTGGGGATATGAAGGTGATTATCCTAAAGCAATGTTTATCAAAGCAAAATGTTATATGAAAACCGAAAGTGATGGAACAATCGTTACAAGGGTAGCGGGACTTCCGAAGAAGGCACAAGGTATGTTAAACTACGATAATTTCAAAGAAGGTGTCACTCTCAAGGGTGTAAAACTACAACACAAACGCGTTAAGGGTGGTATAATCCTTCGTGAAACAGACTTTACTATAAAAGGAGATTAACAATGGAAATAGCTATAATATCTTTTGTTACAGTCATATCAATAATGTGTATTGTATTACTTATAAAGATGTTTAATAAACTATAGGATTGATGTGTATGTATTACAAGTTTGATTTGAATAAAATGAATGAACTATATAATTTTAGATTTATTGAACGGAGGAATAAAATGAAACATCATATACTTAATATTAAGTTAAAATATGCAATACCAAAAATCGATGGTATAAAACCATTTGAGATTAGACAAAACGACCGAGATTTTCAAGTTGGTGATACTGTTAGGTATCAATGTATTGATGATATATTGATGAATGAGTTAATATCAAGGAGGTTATATAAAATAACCTACATAACAGATTATCATCAATCAGATAATTACGTTGTATTCACAGAAAAATTAGTATCTATAGACGAGGATTATATCAATGAAAAGCGCGATTGATTTAACAAGCGGAGACAAACGGTTTGACGAGTATAAACGTGTATTGTTCGATAGTGACGTTATACGTGAAGAGTTCAAAGACGATAATATGAAACGTCAAGAAGACATTATACGTAATCTTATGTTCTTTAAGATGTATCTTGTATCGTTTATCAATGAACTTGACGGTATAATGTATGAGAAGTATTATAAAATGGAAGGGGAGGACTAATCCTCTCCTTCCTCTTTACCTTTAATACCAAAGTCATTTTCAACACGTTCTTTTGTTTCTTCAGGTTTGAACGGTTTCCATTTGATATTAAGTCCAAAAGTTTTGTTCGCGTCATCGACCCACATATCACGGTAACGTTTGCGTGACTCTTTAAGGTAGGTGATGAGTTCATTATTTGCGTTTACTTCATCGGAAATCAAACGTTCCTTCTTCTGACTTGCAAAGTTACAGTTGATACCGAGGAATGTACAAAGTAGTGTGAATACTTTATCAAAGTCATACCAATATTTATCACAGATGTATTCAACCTTAAAGTCTAACGGCATTACGCTATCCATTTGAGTCTTATCACGGACGAGCGTTACAATGTCCTTCTTACCCATCAAGTTCTTTAATACATCTTTCATCGTTGCAAACTGTGATTTACTACAGCTTGCGAGAAGTCCTACACGGCTCATAGCTTCGTTGATTCCCATAGTAGACCACAGATAATCCATACGGTTTAACAAAGGCAAGATTTTAACGATAGTAGGCATACGCTCAATATTGTTAAGCATAAGTACCGCATTTTTAGGATTGACTTCAAAGTTCTCCCCAACATCGCGAACACGGAGAGTATCAATAATCTCGCCGTTTCCGCCAACGGGTATAGCGTCAACCACATAAGGCTCACCATAGATATTAAGTGACCTATCACCGATAACACAAGGCAATGCAAAGTATTTACCACCCTTATTAAAGAATACACCACTACCATACCCAAAATTGATAACTTCGGGAATATAATTCGGTATCTCTTCGGGAAGTCCATCGTATTCACCTTCGTTTATGCATATATCCATACACATAATATACAAGGTGTTCAGAATACTATCCCAATTCATACCTTCTTTTATAATAGTATTTTTAAGTGCTAACATTTATACTGTCTCCTTATACGGATTTGTTTCGGGATAATCAAGACCGTGAGTTACAAACCACGACGGTTCAAAATAAGTTATACCGCGACTCAAGATTTCACTCAACAAATCACGCTGTATATCAGTTAAATTTTTACCGTAATATCTTGCAAACAATGGTTCTCCAAGTTTAACGTAATTGAAATTAGTACATACAAACAGGTTTGCATACGTATAAACGTTTGTACCATACTTATATCCGCTACGATAAAATAATATCTCAAGAGTTCTTCTATCGTTAGCTGGTAATCGTTTAATAAACACTTTAAAATCTGGATAAAGACTATACAATCCGTTGTTTGTTCCGAGTGTCTTTATTTTATCGGGTGAGTTTTTAATGTTATCCCATTGTAATTGATTTTGTTTGATTGTGGTATCTGCGTTCATTTGAGATACAGCGATATTACCCGCTTGCGATACTATTCTATCTAAACCACCACCAATACCACCAAACACATCTCCCGATAAAATCCTTCCAACTCCGCTAAACAATCCACCAACCATATTGAGTGACGCACCTGTAGACGCGTTATCTGCACGCTCACGAGGAATATCCACACCCATCTGATAATAGTTTTTATTATACGCAATGTATTGTAACCACGCTGATGTTGATAATGGAATTTCATTAGAACAATCAATAAATTGACACTTACTATCTTCACCATTATATATGCTTGTTGATATTCTTCTTACAATAAATCCCAACTTTGTAGGTGATAAAGCCGTATATAATCGATAACTAAAATTAGGTTCTAATTCCAAAGTATTGTTATCTACAAATTGTAGTTGTTTATATGGATATAAATCTAATTTTGATTTACCATCTGAATACACTTCTGATGATATATAGTTATTTGAACGACATTCACCAAGTACTAAGAATGATATAAATGATTGAGGTGTTGAGTTTTTTATCGGGACTGAAATACCATTATTCGTTGATTGATATGTTTCTACCACATTTTCAATATTTATGTTTTTTATATATGATATAGGCGGTAATTTAGTTGTGTATATTTTAACTACATCTTCAATACTTATTGAACCTGTATTCACAGCCATCATAAAACTTTGAAATGATGATATATAAGCGTTTGTGCTATTCTCTGCAACGGCTCCGTCTGTATCGTAATATGTTTTAACACGATAATCACCACTATCACATAAACAATAACAATAAAATGTTGATGTTGAACCCATTTGTGTTCTTTCAATATGTCGTTTGTTATTCCAGTTTTTTGTAGATATTATGTAATACCAATTATTGTTACCAACAAGATTTATACCTAACATATGCCAAGTGCTAAAATCGTGTTCTTCCAAATAATTAGGATTTATATTTTGTCCTTCACTTGAATACTTAGATACATTATCCCAAATATGGGTACGGTCTACAAGAATATTTTTAGGTAATTCATTGTTCGTTTCGCACACATTGAAATATGCAAGAAGGTTGAGAGAGAACGAGACATTATACACATTGTTATAGTCTGTACCAACCTTTTTGGATGATACAAAATCCCAACCTGTGATAAAGTAATGTTTATATTCGTTGTTTATGTTGTCATATACGATTGCATAATTGTAATCGGTGGATATTTTAGCGGTTTTACCCGCTTTAACAATTTTAGTTACAGTTGCAATGTCGATTGTACAACTTCCGTGTACACTGTCACGGTCGATGAAATTAAACTCAGTAGAGGTACTGATTTTTGAATACAGTACCTCCCGAGTCATTCCATAGTATTGTGCAACAAGAGTATCCCAATCGTTAGTATTAACAGTGTAATTGTAAGAACTATCAAGCGGAAATCCGCTGAACAATACTATCTTCATTTTTTCCTATTCCTCCAAATACGTATTAAAGCAATGCAATCAAAGACGATAGCAAGAGTAATGTTGATACAATTAACGACATTTATCCATTCCTCCATAATTAAGATTCACGGGTAACAGGTTCACTCCAATTCGACATACCGTATTCATCACCATCAAGCGCAGCTACCTTAATGGTGTCACCGACAGCCATAGCAACGGTTTTAGTCGTGTTTTCGGTAATAGTACCGTTCTTGTTTACTGCATATTTAGTTGCGTTAGGTACGTCTGCCCAAGTAGCATTACCGCTTGCATACGATACAACAGGGGTAGCCAACTGCGGTTTACCAACAAGTTTAACCATCTGCGATTCGGGGTTGATACCCTGTCTAACCCACATATGAAGCCAATAATTAGTAATAAGGTTAGAACCATCAAAGAACGAGGTAGTACGTTCAATACGCGGAATAATGAGATACGAATCACCTTCAAGAATAAATCCGATAGTGTTCGGGTCTTCAAAGTTTGCCGTATAAATCTTCTTGAAATACTTCGTCTCGTTGATTCTTGCCGAATTGAGAAGACTTGCGAATACGCGTACATCGAAGTTTGCGCCAGCGTTCGAGTTAAGAATACAGATGAGATTACCTTCGGGTACAGCCATATCATAACCCGCTTTATTATACTTCTCGTTCGGTATCGACATCTGCTTCACAATATCGATAACCTTAACAAACGCGGATTTAGCACCGTCATCGGTATCTACGTTGCCGATATTTTCGGTAATATCAATCGTTGCAAGGTCGGTAAGAGTCTGGTCGTACCACAGTTTATCCGATTTGAAACGCATACGTTTCATCATAAGCGTTACCATCTGCGTAAGCGCATACTCTTTCACGATACAACCCTTAACAACGTCCATCGAGAACGACATCGGATATTTTTTCTTACTTACGGTTGCAATATAATGCACGTTAGTTCTTTTCGGTTTCGTAACTTTAGTGAGCGTCGAAGTTTCCGTATAATCCTCACCGTCAGCAACGTCGAATCCGAGAATCTCTTCTGCGTCTCCGTAAGCGTCAATTTCCTTCATAAACTCCTTGAAGGGGAAAGTCCAGTTCACAGGGTCGTAAACACGCTGTACAACAATCTTATTTACGATTGCGTCAAGGAATTCGTTGTAAAGGTCGGGATACGAAGCAAGAGTATCCGCAACCTCTCCATAGTTGTGTACGTTTGCCGACGGTATAAGTTCCTTATATCGCGCCGACGAGTTAGAACGTATAGTGTTCAGAATGTCTGCATTAGTTGCCATTGTTTATATCTCCTTATAATTAAATTTTCAAATCTTTATAGTCGAGTTTATCTTCGTCAGGTTTAGGTTCTTCCTTCTTTTTCGTTATACCCAAACTCATAAGCATATCGAAAAGTTGATTGTTCTTTTCTTGTTCCTTCTTCAACGCTTCGTCGGTTGTCTTGCCCTGTTCAGTGAGTTCTTTAATTTTTTCAAGGTATTGACCCTCCCTCTCCTTTGCGTTTTCAATCTCTTTTATCGCTTCTTCAATAGTCATAAATAATCTCCTTTTATTAAATATAATGAACACAAGGGAGTGGAAGATTGCCGTGTCAATGGCACGCTCGTTACGGTTTTCCACCTGACGTGTAACGATGTCGTTATCACCACAACCCTTGTGGCATTACCTAAAAATTACGTCCTAATTTCCTACAAATGAGTGTTATCTCATTCTTGATTGATAGGTTTTCAAAATAACATAATCCTTTTACATACTTTTCGTATATTGTGAATATATGTCTGTCACGCGGTTTAACAAGTATTACGTCAACGTTATCTTTACAATCATCAACATAAGGTGTATATGTCTTTCCTATAAACGGTGTACCGAAGTATAAAAGACCGTTAGCGTAATAACAACCGATTCGATTTCCGTTAAGCATAAGGTTGTATAACGTTTCCTTACTACACTTGATTTCACCAACGTTTGTTGTGTTATCTAATGCGAATTTGTTATCATATGCGTAACTTGCCCATTCTGTATCTCCGAATACCCTTCCTACCACCGTCTTTCGTTTCTGTTGAGCGAAATCCTCATCGGAGTCATAATGTATTACCCAATCTTTACTCTTCGTAAACGCTTGATTTAGGCTTCTAACACCCATACTCTCAAAATACGGATTTACAACGGATAGTGAGTTTGAAAGCATAAATATTTTACCGTCACGATGACGAAGTATTGTTTCACATAAATCAGCGAACTTGAATACTTCATTAGGTAAGTATCTTTCGGCGGTAATAAACTCATCGAATACTATAGTATCAACGTCTGCGAATGAACTTGACTTATACGTTTCGTACCTTGATAACGCAATAAAGTATCCAACAACTATTCGCTTATTCTCAAGAATCTCATATACCTTGTCACCGTCAACCTGATATTGATGTCCTTTAAGTCTTTCGTCAGATTTTATATCCGCTAAAAACTTGTTCTTACATTCAAGTAATTGAGTATCATATCTACGAACATATACAAACTGTTTCTGATACTTTTGGTAGCGAGTAAGACAATACAGTTTAGCACCATACGTCTTACCCTTACCGCGAATACCTACTATATAATTTATGGGTCGTTTGTATGAAAGTATTCGAGAATAATCATACCAATACCATTTAGTATCCATCATAGCGTTGTTACTGTGTCAGTAAAAGTTAGTCCAGCAACTTGTTCACTTGCCCAAGTAGTAGTTAGTCTGCTCCACGTACCAACCTCTAAATTTAATGCCCACCAACTACAACCATCAGCAGTAACACTATCAACCAAATTTCCTCTAACATCTCCATGAGCGTTAAATTCAAAGCTGTTTCCAAATACTGTTTTAAGTTTATCTAAACTATTAATTACAAGACCGTTAGAAGAAATCTCACTAAATGTAATTGTTCCACCTGTAACACTTGCTTTGACGGTATGACGATAAAGAGTAATATCACCGCTACCATAAATACTTTGACCGCCGATTGTTTTGACGTTATTTTGATTTAAGACTACACGGGGATTAGTACCCGATATTGAGTCTTGTAATACTAAGTCTGAATTATTTGTTGTTAATCGTACTGGAGATAAGTTCAAATAAGCGTTATCAGCCTCTGCATGCAGTCCAGCCTTTTCGCTACTATTTACCCAAAGTTGAAGGTTAGAACCACCAGACGTAGTTTCTTCTAAATAGACCTGATTTGGCGACGCGTATCCCTTAGCTCCTCCGACTACGAGAGTATTTCCTGTTCTAACTTCAATAAACTCTCCAACTGCAGCTTTATCAATTACGATGCCGCTACCACCTTTAATCGGAATATCCAAATCAGTTGTAAAGTCGTGATTTGTTCCGTTGTACGTTGCTCTGCCTGTGGAAGTAATTTGTATGCCATCGTTCGTGTCATAGGCAACCGTAGTATCGCCTAAAGTAAGGTTTAAGTCAGTAAGCGTGTTAATACCCTCACCTGCAGGTCCTTGCGGTCCGATAGGCCCCGTTGCGCCAGTAGGTCCCGTAGCACCTGTTGCACCTGTTGCGCCTATATCACCTTTTTCACCTTTAAGTAAATACAATACCCAGTTCTTATCATCAACATCGGGTGTTTTACTTGCCGTAAAACCTTCTGCAATACAATAATACTGTGAGCCGTTATATACAACAATATCACGGTTATTATAATATTTACCAATCACAAATGTTCCTGTGAAATTACCTATAATGTCATACAAATCGAGAACATTAGTTTTATTTTTCTGTACAACTTCAGGTAAACTATCACAAATGTTATACGTTTCTTTCGGATTCATCTCCTACCTCCTCATTACCGATACAGTTTGGGTCATCACATTCAACAACTTCGTGTAGTTCTTTGTTGATTTGTTTTATGCTTTTTCTTCTGAAAAAGTTAATCAAACCACACAAACAACGGTGAATAAACTTCAACAATCTCATCGTATATGTCCCTCCGAATAGATTTCATTTGTCTTAAAATTGAAAAATAACTTGTTTTGTTCTGATGTTTATCAACGCTCGTACCATCGCTACTTCCATCAGTTTGACCCATACTATCAACATATTTAGTTAGGAAATCTTCAACATACTCATATTGCGATGGAGTATTTGCTGTTTTATTCTTTGCGATTGTAGAATCTTGATATTGACGATTTATTTCAAGTTCGGCATTTATACGAAAATCTTCTGGAAGTTTGTTATAAATCGTATCGTAAAACTTTTGTTTGAGATTTAGTTCGTGAATGGACTTATCCCAAAAGTATGCCATATCTATCCAAAATAAATCGGGGGTGTCATACATAATATCACAATTAGCAAACTGATTTAACATCACATCGTATATTAGTTTGCCAAGTGTTTCATTTTGTGAGTGTATGAATGGGGAAAAGTGAGAAAACCATTCTTCATAAGACGAAAAGAGAGATTTATATTTGAATGTTTTTACTTGCATAACAC
>ULYM01052215.1_pt1 | contig 12096 bp, 16 predicted proteins | sample 1962141 | NCBI WGS metagenome assembly ULYM01 (sample SAMEA4835862, study PRJEB28245) | human gut metagenome | biome: gut microbiome; material: fecal sample | place: Denmark | collected 2008
AAGAAACGTTTCGGCTGATTCAGATGTTAACAAATGTAAAAATGTGGCTGTTAACTTATTTTAACAGAAAAAGTTTGGTGGGTAAAGAAAAAAGTCGTATCTTTGCAGCGACAAATTTAAGTTAAACGTTTTAATAGATTAAAGACATGAACGAAAATTTTAATGAGACAGTATTTAATGTTATCACTTCTGTTAACGCTTTGATGGTTACATCAGAAGTTAGTAAGGACGATAAAGCGGTTATCAAGTTGAACCGTTTCAAGAAGTGGCTGAATGAGTTTGCAACAGCCAACGGTCTTTCACAGGTACAGTAATGAGATAACACAGTGTTTAACATTTTAATAAGTTTTGGAATATGGCAGACAAGAAATTTTCATTTGCTAGTAAGTTTAACAAAACTAGCTTTGGTATTGACACAACAGATTTCACTTTCGTGAAACTGTCTGACTTGTTCAACAGTAAACAAGATGGTGGTGGCGATGTGGTACACCCTATTGACGGTGTTTATGTTCATAAATCACAGTTAGGTGATTCACCTGTAATTATTGACGCTGCAAACAAACGTCTTGTGAATCTCCCATCTTTCACAGGTGAAACAATCCGTGAAATCTTGCAAGATTCTGACGCTATACAGACGATTAAAGATGGTAAGGTAGGTTACACCATCTACGAATATGAATCGCACGGTAAGAAGTGTTACAATATCACGTTTGTAGATAAGTAATACAGGTTTTTATCATAGGGGTGTTACTTCACAGTTTCACCCCTATTATTGTTTAATTTAAATCATTAATAGTATGCCGAAAAATCCTATAGGTTTTAGTGTTAAAACGTTTGGTTTCACTTCAAAAGTACAAATCAAACAAGAAGTTATTTCTGCTTTGCAGTCTTCACCACAATTACGTGCTGAAATACGTAGGGTGTTTCAGATGGCAAATAGACGTATAGAAAACATAGAAAAAGCGGAATTGGTTTCACCGGCTGTTACAGCGTTAAACAAAGGTGATGTGAAAGGTTTCACTAAATTTTCTATGCGAATGAGTTGGGAAGACTTGAAAATAGAATATGGACGTGCGGTTTCCTTTCTGCAACAGCCTACATCTACCGTGACAGGTACAAGAGAATACAGGGATTTCTTGAAACAGAAATACGATTTGACGGAAGATGAATATAAATTTATGGAAGACGATTTAATAGGCAAAATTGCAAGTGTTTCTGATGAAAGATTCCTGGAACAATATCTGATGCAGTACAAAGACTTCACAGGTGAACTTGAAACAGAAGCAAAGGACGTTTCGTCACAAATTGAATCTGATGCAAAGATTTTGGCTGATTCACTACAACGTGATATTGAAAGACAGGCTGAGGAAGTCGCACAGGCTGCCGAAAATACCGTTAACAAGATTTTTAAAGCACTTTCTAAATTTGGTTTATGATGGAAGAAGAAAAATATACTGTAAATGATTTAATAGACTATTCTGTAGCACAGCCACCCGATTTGAGTTATTTACATAGTGAATTTGACGATTTCGGTTATTCTGACGCAAACGGTGCTATAACAGATGATGCGATAGAAGTCGGCACAGAACAGCTTGAAAAAATCAAACGTGAGGGTGAAGAAATAATAGCTGACGTTAACGCACAGATTCACGAAAGAATAATAGAACAGGAAAATGAAGTCGATTTCGGCACAGATTCCGATTCCGATTCAGATTCCGATTCCGATTCAGATTCAGATTCTACAGATTAAGCAACAATCGAATAGATATGACGGCAAAGGTTAAATTTAAATTAGACGATAGAATATTCAAACCTGTAGATATAGACAAAGTTTTGTCGATGGCTGTTACCGAGAAAAATTTTATCGGAAACAACAAAGGACAGAAGTTCTTGAATGTGCCTGTTTCCTTTGACATAGAAACAACGTCTTTCTACAGGGACGAATACGGTGAAACATACAGTTATGACAGATACATCAAATTAGGTGGTAAGAACACTAAATTTGAAAAATGTTCTGTTATGTATGTTTGGCAATTTGGAATAAACGGTTACACGGTGATGGGTAGAACTTGGGAAGAATTTTTAGATATGATGGAAACAGTTGTTCGCCTGTTGAAACTTTCACAGGACAGACGAATAATTGTTTTCATACACAATTTGTCCTATGAGTTTCAGTTTATCCGTGAACTGTTTGTTTGGGAAAAAGTTTTCTCTATAGATTTGCGTAAACCGATATATGCGATAACAAAAGATGGAATAGAGTTTAGATGTAGTTACTTACTTTCGGGTTATTCACTTGCAAAGTTAGGTGAACAGCTGCATACGTACAAATGCCAAAAGATGGTCGGGGATTTGGACTATTCCCTATTACGTCACACAGGCACACCTTTGACACAGAAAGAAATCGGTTACTGCATAAACGACATAAAAGTAGTTATGTGCTATATAGAAGAACTGATAGAGCAGTACAAAGGAATAACGAAACTGCCGATAACAAAGACAGGTTTTGTAAGAAAGTACTGTAGAAGCATCTGTTTGAAGACGAAAGATGACGATGGCAACAGCGACAGGAATTGGAAGTATATAGACTTGATTCACAGCTTGAATATAACAGGAAGTGAGGAATTTGATATGCTTCAACGCTGTTTTGCGGGTGGTTTCACGCACGCAAATGCGAAATACACAGATGAAGTAATAGAAGACGTAGATAGCTATGATTTTACATCAAGTTACCCCTATGTTATGGTGTCTGAAAAATTCCCTATGAGCACAGGTGTATTTGTTCCTGTGAAGTCTATGAAACAGTTTGACTTTCTATGTAGTAAGTTCTGCTGCATATTCGACATAGAGTTTACGAACATCTTTGCTACATCTGAAAATGAGAATCCGATTTCTGTTAGCAAATGTATCGTAAAAGAACATATAGCAGAAAATAACGGTCGTTTGGTGTGTGCATCTAGAATTGTTATGACAATAACAGAGATAGATTATAAAGTCTTTCAGAACTTCTACACTTGGGAATCTGTTAGAATCGGTAAAATGATATGTTACAAAAAAGAATATCTGCCCACAGAGTTTATAAAGTCAATTTTGCACCTGTATGAAATGAAAACGAAACTGAAAGGTGTGAAAGGTAAGGAAGTGGAATATCTCAACAGCAAAGAAATGCTGAATAGCTGTTATGGTATGTGTGTGACGAATCCTTTGCGTGATGAAATTATCTATGATGAAAACAATAATTGGGACGTAGAACACGTTTCAGAACAGCAGAAAATAGATATGCTTGAAACGTACAACAATTCAAAGAACCGTTTCCTGTTTTATCCGTGGGGTATCTATGTTACTGCATACGCACGCAGAAACCTATTCACAGGAATAAGTGAATGTGGTGACGATTATATCTATTCAGACACAGATTCCGTAAAAATCAAAAACGGTGACGCACACGCAGAATATTTCGCTGCATACAACGATATGGTGCAAATGAAGTTGAGGAAAGCCTGTAAGTTCCATAACATACCGTTTGATAAGGTAGAACCTGTTACCATCAAAGGAACTGCAAAAATGATGGGTGTTTGGGACTATGAGGGACGATACAGACGTTTCAAGACTTTGGGTGCTAAAAGATATATGGTGGAAGAAGAATCTGCCCTTTCTGTAGATGGTGTGGACTATAATTACAGTATGACAGTTTCGGGTGTAAACAAGAAATCCGCTATACCGTATATGATAGAGAAATACGGTGAAGATGGAATATTTGACGCTTTCACTAACTATCTAGATATTCCACCATCTGCAACAGGCAAGAATATTCACACCTATATTGACTATGAGCAGACAGGGACTTTAACAGATTATTTGGGCAACAGGCACACCTACACTACAACTACAGGTGTGCATCTTGAACCTACAGGGTACACCCTTTCACTATCTGTTATGTATCTTAATTATTTGATGGGAATAAGATTTAAAAAAGAATAAGGTATGAGTAAAAAAGAAGTCAAAGAAACAAAGGTCAAATTCTACAGTTTAGACCGAATACTCAGCAAAGGTGCTGACTATAATGTTATTTTCGGTGAGCGTAGCAACGGTAAAACGTATGCTACCTTACTGTATGGTATCAAACAATATCTGAAAACAGGTAAACAGATGGCGTATATTAGAAGATGGCGTGAAGATTTACGTGGCAAACGTGCCGAAAGTTTGTTTGCGAATCACGTAGCAAACGGTGTGATAGCAGAACTTACAAACGGTGAATATAACGAAGTCTTTTATTATTCGGGGAAGTGGTTTCTGTCTTTCTACAATGAGGAAACAAAGAAACGTGTACCCGATACGATTCCTTTCTGTTATGGATTCTGTCTTTCAGAACAGGAACACGAAAAATCAAGTAGTTACCCGAACATAACTACTATTGTGTTCGATGAGTTCCTTACAAGACGTTACTATCTGCCCGATGAGTTTATGCTGTATATGAACCTGTTGAGTACTATTATCAGACAGAGAAACGATGTGAAAGTTTTTATGCTTGGTAACACGGTGAATCAGTTCTGCCCTTACTTTACAGAGATGGGACTGAAACAGGTACGTGTGATGGAACAGGGAACTATAGACATATACAAGTTTGGCGAACACGGTGCTACCGTGGCTGTAGAATATTGCAGTACTATTGTCAAACAGAAAGCTAGTAACAAATACTTCTGTTTCGATAATCAGAACTTGCAAATGATTACAGGCGGTAAGTGGGAACTAGCAGTATATCCCCATCTGCCTGTAAAATACAAACCGTCTGACGTGCTGTTTGTCTTCTATATTCAGTTCAATGAAATGACCCTACAGGGTAATATCATACAGGTAGAAGACAAAGACAAAGGTGTGAACAACTTTATGTATATTCATAACAAGACCACACCGATTAAAGATACAGACAACAGTTTGATATATTCGTTACAGATGAACGGTAAACCAAACTACAAACGTAAACTTCTGTCTACTGCAACGTATATCGAAACACAGATAGCAAGATATTTCGCTACAGACAAAGTATTTTATCAGAACAATGAAATAGGTGAAATTGTTAGAAACTATTTGATGGCAAGTAGTAAAAGCAATATAATAGCCTAAAAATCAGTTAAATATAGAAAAAGTGTTCCACGTGGAACATTTTTTCTGTATTTTATTTGGTTGTTTCAAAAATTATTCGTATCTTTGCAGCAGATTTAAAAGATTAAATATGGACATAGATTCTGTAACACAGTTAGTAAGTAACGTAGGTTTCCCTGTAGCTGTCTGCATAGCTTTGTTCTTCTATATGGAAAAACAGAACGAAAGACACCAACAGGAAACAGACAAGTTAAATGAAACAGTACAAAGTAACACAAAAGTGTTGACAGAACTTTGTACGTTAATTAAAACTTTGATAAAATGAAACAGAAAGATATTTTATATTCTGTATTTCAGACACAGGTCAAAAACAAAGATACCGCAGTAAAAACGTTTGTTGAACGTGCTTTGTGTATGACTTCAAAGATGTTTGAATATGACGGTTTACCCGAAACGATTCCACCTGTAGAACTTGAAAAAATTCTGCAAAATAACGGAAACGTGGGAATCGCAAAGGTTGACGGTGAACTGTATGCGCTAGATGGCGCAAAGGGTGGTGACTGTGACGCTTACTACAGACCGAAAGACTATATAGTAGCGAATCCGTGGCTGAATCTCACTAAGACGTTTCATATCGGTGAAGATATAGTGGTAATCGAAAATACACCTTATGGCGATTCACTTTTGCCTATTATCGGGAAGTATGCAGTACTTTACACCGACAGCGTTATTACTTTGAATCTTGCAAGCATCTTGACCCGAATCACTATGCTGATTTCTGCTAGCGATGACAAGACCAAACAATCTGCCGAGATGTTCTTGGAAAAAATTCTACAGGGAGATTTCTCGGTAATCGGTGAAAATGCTTTCTTCAAAGGTGTAAATCTACAAACACCGTCACAACAGAGCAATCAGCAGATAGGACAACTGATAGAACTGATTCAGTACTATAAAGCTAGTATGTGCAACGACTTGGGTTTGAACGCAAACTATAACATGAAACGTGAGCGGTTGAACACACAGGAAGTTTCAATGAATATAGACGCTTTAATGCCCTATGTAGACGCTATGCTACAATGTAGAACAGACGGTGTAAAACGAATAAATGAAATGTTCGGGACTGAGATTTCAGTTACTTTGGGTTCAAGTTGGAAACTGAATCACGAAAATTATCTTTCGTTATTGCAGTCAACAGAAGAAACGCACGAACACACCGACACAGAAGATATGGAAGACGAAGAAGAAACTTCTGAAACGTCTGAAACATCTGAAACAGAAGAAACAGAAGAAACAGAAGAAACTTCTGAAACAGAAGAAACTTCTGAAACGTCTGAAACAGAAGAAACAGAAGAAAATTCTGAATCGGAAGAAACAGAACAGGAAAAAGAAGAAAAAGAAAATAAAGATGAAAGTTAAAGAAATTTTTGATTCTGCAAACGGAATCTTTGAAAAAATCTTTAAACCGAATTTTCCTGTGCTTTACACCACGGTGTTCGGTGAAGATGACCCTGTGTTGTTAGATATACAGGTACGTACAAAGTATGGTGATAAGAATCTGATTTCTGCTATTACGAATGAAACTGCAACAGAAATTGTAAAAGCAATAGTAACGGTTAAATTTGATGAGTGGCAGAAACAGGTTCAAGTGTTTAACAAAGAATATGATGTTCTAGACCCTGTGACATCAAAGGAAGTAAGCAACGAAAGCTACACTTCTAACGAAACAGGTTCAAACAACACCGTAGATTCTAAAACAGCTTTTAACGATGGAAACTTCAACAATGAATCAAAACAGGCAAGAGATACGACAGGAAACCGACAGAGTACAACAAAGAAAGAAAGTACTAAAAGCGGTATTACGGGCAGTTTACCTGTTAGTGAAGTTATTCAGAAAGAAATAGATTTGCGCAAACAGAACTTTAAAGTGGCTGTTATGGCAGAACTTATAAATGAGATAACAGTAGATATTTATTAATACTTTAATTATATATAATATGGAAGTAAAACAGATTTATACGCTGATGAACAGCGTTTCACAGGAAGTCTTAGGTAAGACTGACTTGGTACAGGAAGACTTGACAGGTATTGTCGATATGGGTAAAGAAGTGTTCAATCAGAATGCTATTGACAACTATGTAAAGTCTTTGGTAAACCATATCGGTAAGGTGGTATTCGTCAACAGACCTTATAGCGGTAAAGTTCCATCTGTCTTGATGGATGGTTGGGAATTTGGTTCTGTTATGGAAAAAATTTCTGCTGATATTCCACAGGCTGAGGAAAACGAAACTTGGAATCTGACAGACGGTACAGAGTACAAACAGGACGTATTCCACAAACCGACAGTTACCGCAAAGTTCTTCAACTCAAAGGTGACATTTGAAGTTCCTGTTTCAATCACAGAGCGACAGGTTAAAGAATCTTTCAGTTCTGCTGCACAGTTGAACGGTTTCCTGTCTATGATTTACAACGCTGTTGACAAGTCAATGACTATCAAGACTGATGCACTTATTATGCGCACAATTAACAATATGATAGCAGAGACTTTGGACGCAGATAAGGCAGCTTTCGGTTCTACAAAACCTAACTACAGCACAGCTTCTACTGTAAGATGTGTGAACCTGTTGAAACTCTACAATACTGCAAAGAATGCGCAGTTGACCGCAGCAACAGCGATTCTTGACCCTGACTTTATCCGCTTTGCAGCATATCAGATGGGACTGTATGCAGACCGTTTGGGTAGTATTTCAACTTTGTTCAACGTAGGTGGTAAGGAGCGTTTCACACCAAAAGACGCTTTGCACACAGTTCTGTTGTCTGATTTCGCAAAGGCTGCACAGGCTTACCTGTATGCCGATACGTACCACAACGAACAGGTATTGTTGCCAAAAGCTGAGACCGTACCATCTTGGCAAGCAACAGGCAAAGACTATGCTTTCGCCAACGTATCGAAGATAGACGTTAAATCTGCTAGTGGTGCAACGATTTCAATCGGTGGTGTGCTCGGTGTGATGTTTGACCGTGACGCTTTGGGTGTTACAAACTCTGACAAGCGTGTAACTACAAACTACAACGCAAAGGCTGAGTTCTTCAACAACTACTACAAATTTGACGCTGCATATTTCAACGATACAAATGAGAACTTTGTTGTGTTCTTTATCGCCTAATTTAAGTGTTTAACTGTTGGGGTGATTCCTGTAAGGTGATAGTTACAGGTTTCACCCCTAAATCTTTTAGAATATGGTTACAGTAAAAACTTTCGTTTTCGATGGGAATCCGAACACCGTAAATAAAACGCTTACAGAACAGGAAACGGTTACAGGTTTGCTGAATGCTAGTTTTGACATCTTGAATCCTGTGCTGAGATTCAGAACTAGAACACCTGTAAGTTTCAACTACTGTTATGTAAATGAACTGCAAAGGTATTACTTTGTGAAAGATATAGCACAGGACGGTGATATGTGTACTGTTAGACTGAATGTAGATGTTCTGTTTACATACAAAGATAAAATCTTACAGGCAACAGGCACAATGATAAACGGTGAAAATTCTAACAGATATTCTAGCAATCGAAGCAAAAATTACGATATGCGCCCGATTCTGAAACAGTTAGAATTTGATTCACAAAAAAGTTTTGCCGATACAGGCAAGATAGTTATGGTAACAATCAAAGGTAATAAGTGATGGCAACAACAGTACAAAACAATATACCGCACACCACGGTAGAATATGAATATGACCCTTTCGGTTCTGCATTTAACGTTACTGTAAACTGTAAAACAGGTTACACTATTGTGGGTACACCTACAATGACCGTAGGTGGTGACGCTTTTTCAGAAGTTGAACTGACTGTAGCAGACAACAAGCAATCAGCAACAGGAAGTATAGAATCTGAAACAGAAGATACATCAATAGAACTACAGGGAGAAACAGAAAGCGGTTCAACACCTGTAGAACCTGTAGAACCTGTTACACCTACAGTTGAGAATAACATACCGCAGACCGACTATGAAGCTGTCTTTGATGAAAGCACTTCAAAATATACGGTTACTGTTACCTGTAAGACAGGTTATCAGTTTGTAGGAACACCTACAGTTTCCATAACAGGTGACGCTTTTTCAGAACCTGTAGCGTTAACTGTTTCTTCTGATAAATTGACCGCAACAGGTGAAATAGAAGTTTATTCTGCTAGTGACGGTTTAACGCTAGATGGTGAAACTGAAATGATTCCTGTTGTATCTGATGTTACGGTAACAAATAACATAACAGGAACAACAGAATCGCACACGTATGCAGATGGAACTGTTTCTATTCGTGTGATGTGCGCAGATACAAGAAAACGCTATGTAGGCTGTAAAGCTAGTTATGGTGATGTTTCTGTAGATTTCCCTGGTACTGATTCAAACGATATAACAGTAACTTTGGAAAACGTGCCTACAGGTTCAAATATCACTTTAACAGGCGAATGCAGATGGGTGGCAAGTGTTAACACCGACTATCTCACAGGGTGTTCCATAACAGGTATTAAACCGTGGTATGTAGAAAATGAAACTGTTTCAGCAACGTTGACAGCTAATGATGGGACTTATTTCAAGACAGTTCCACAGATGCAATATGTTAGCGGTAACACGGTAGATAATACGATGTATGATTTCACAGTGTCGGAAGACAAAAAGACCGCCACAATATCGCAGAAGCTAGAATTTTCAAAAGAATCTATAGAACTAGCTACAATTTCGTTTGTAGGTTCAACCGTGCCCGAAAAAGTGGTAACAGGATATGGAAGCATTAATGTTTATAGCGTTAACGATTCTATTCTGAATCAGTTTTCAAAAGCACGTTTTCAAAGTTCCACAGGTGAAGTAAGTTTAGCCTATGACACAGATTTGGGAGACTATGTAAACAAACTGCATAAGGTGTTCTGTGATGTAGGTGAAGTTACTGAAACCACAATAAAATGCGGTAATTACGATACGCTGATTAAAGCTGATAGTATTAATAAACCTGTAGTTACAGTAGATTTCGGAAACGTTACTTTGCCTGTAAATAACAGCGATTCTAGCGACTTTAATGCAACGGTCAAAGTATTTGTACCTTTCAAAGGTTTTGTGGCTGTAGACGCTGATTTTATAGGCAAAACTTTGAATCTGAAATACGATGTAGATTTAGTTACAGGTGATGGGTGCTATAAAATTTCTGTAGGTGATGTTATCATTTCACAGGACGTGGTGAAAGTTTCATCTGATGTTATTTACAAGACATCTAAAAATATGAATCTTGCAACAATCGGCAGTAGTGGTTTCAGTACTGACTATCTGAAAGGTTTGAAACCGTTTGTGGTGATGAAATACTATGAACCGTTACAGGACAGATATAACAACGATAACAGCGTTAAAGTTCTGTCTGATGTAACAGGTTTCGCAAAGTTCAAAGACATAACTTTGCCGACTATTGACTGTTTGAATAGTGAATACAATGAAATTGTATCTTTGCTTTCAAAGGGTGTGATATTATAATAAAAAGACAGGTAGTATTTTACGCTACCTGTCTTTCTTTTAATTCTGATAAAATTCGTCCATCAGACCTTTCTTACCGATAAAATCGAATGCACGATTCTCAATTGATTTCTCGGTTTCAAACTTTACCGAAAGATATTCAATCATTTTCATCTGTGCCTGTATGGTGTCGGCACAGGCTGTTAAAAGTAAACCTGTTTCGTTACCTGTATATTTTGCAGCATAACGAATGTTTGATTCTGTAATCTTTAAAGATTCAGCTAGTTTCTTGAAATTTTCGTCCATATTAATGCGATTTTGTGGCAAGTTCAAACAATGTTCCAACTAACCAAATTGAAATTAAAAATACCATATTATTTTTTCTCTAAATTAATGATAACTTGATTTCTCGGTTTACCGAAAACAGGTGCTACCGAAACGTGAATCCAATAACTTTTGCTACCTTTGTTGTGTTCTGTTATAACTTGGTCAAAACCTTTCGTTTCACGAATGATAGACAGAAGTTTTTCCATATCGGCACAAACTAAATCGGCAGCTAGACCTTTCAAGTGTTGACTGTTTGCAACACCACCTACAGCTTGATTCAACAAAGGACATCTGTAACCGCTAGAAATGAAGATAGGTTTGCCGTATTTTTCACGGATACCGTCCAAATAATCGGCAAGACGATTCAAGTTGTCAACCACTTCAAAAGATGGTATGTTATCAATCTGCTGTCTTTTTGCTGTTACAGAATTGATAAATTCTGATAATTTAAAGTACTTAATCTTTTTCATATTACTTACTATTTAGTTGAAACAATAAACCACTTTCGGGAATCTTTGTGCGTAGGAAAACGACCTTTCACTGTGATGCTACAATCGCCTGTCAAATAGTCGATTTTGTTGTTAAAGAACTCACTTACTTTGTCAGACCGTACCATAAACACGGTTACTTTATCAGACTGTTTCAATGTGATTCTAAAATATGAATATTCCATATCTTTGTAATTTGTGCCTGTAGCTTTTACACTACAGGCTGTTAGACATTAATCTGAAATTCTTTCTGAAAACTGTGACAGGAAGAAAGAAATTATCTTTGAATCGTGACGGTGATGAATCGCAGCGAAAGAACAACCAAGTGAAACCACGTCAGCTTTATTGTATCTTTGTTCACCAAATGAAAGACCGTCAACACGCAAAGACTTGATATAGTCGTTTGCTTTATCCATAGAATCGGCAACAGTTTCCATATCGCCTGTAACAGTTTCTTTGTTACTAGATGTGACAGATTCTACTTCAACACCTTTGATAAATACCTTTGTGGTATACTCACGTTTAATAACATACTTTGCCATAGTTCCTAATTTTAAAATGTTCAACTTTAAATTTCTGCTGCAAAATTACCGCTTTTTTCTGAAACAGCCAAACTTTTTAAGTTAAAAGATGTAAAATTATAATTTTTACATTTGTTAACATCTGAATCAGCCGAAACGTTTCTT
>ULYM01037924.1_pt1 | contig 11933 bp, 7 predicted proteins | sample 1962141 | NCBI WGS metagenome assembly ULYM01 (sample SAMEA4835862, study PRJEB28245) | human gut metagenome | biome: gut microbiome; material: fecal sample | place: Denmark | collected 2008
AAGAGGGCGACTCTACGTGGAACAAAAACGGAGTTTACCATGGCAAATTTCAATCCACGCCCTCGTGAAGAGGGCGACTTTTTAAAGACCCACTGCCGTATCTTAATGGTGATATTTCAATCCACGCCCTCGTGAAGAGGGCGACTGAGTATGTTTTAAGATTAAAACATTCGCTTATAATTTCAATCCACGCCCTCGTGAAGAGGGCGACCTCAAAGTAATCGGATTTTAAAAACCTTGCAACCTCTATTTCAATCCACGCCCTCGTGAAGAGGGCGACTGGGTTTTGAAATGTCTTTTTTATTGCCATATTTAATTTCAATCCACGCCCTCGTGAAGAGGGCGACCTTGACCGACTTAAAAAAGAGGTAAAACAAACATATTTCAATCCACGCCCTCGTGAAGAGGGCGACGCGACTGTTTTAAGCACAGTAAACAAACTTATCATTTCAATCCACGCCCTCGTGAAGAGGGCGACCCGCCTATCATCATATCGGCAATCTTAGTTGCAATTTCAATCCACGCCCTCGTGAAGAGGGCGACGAGTTCAAAACGACCCTCAATACAGCAATATTTTGATTTCAATCCACGCCCTCGTGAAGAGGGCGACGTGTTTCTATCCAGTAGATAGACCAACTGTGTGTATTTCAATCCACGCCCTCGTGAAGAGGGCGACGTTACAACCCCGAGGGCGTTATAATACGGATTAAATTTCAATCCACGCCCTCGTGAAAAGGGCGACAGCGTATGACGTTCAAGGAATTGGAAAAGCTATTATTTCAATCCACGCCCTCGTGAAAAGGGCGACTGAGATGCACACGATTATATCATCTGTTTATGGAATTTCAATCCACGCCCTCGTGAAAAGGGCGACGCTGAGTACCTGTTCCTCTGCCATCATTCTCAGCATTTCAATCCACGCCCTCGTGAAAAGGGCGACGCCCATGCGTCAAAATGCTGTAATCCGAGCCGTTATTTCAATCCACGCCCTCGTGAAAAGGGCGACATTATTTTCTTTTGTTTTATAAGTATGTTCCGCTATTTCAATCCACGCCCTCGTGAAAAGGGCGACGCACAGAAGTTACATCGGATATTATCTTTCTGCAGAAAATTTCAATCCACGCCCTCGTGAAAAGGGCGACCGGCATAAAATCTGACGAGAAGCACGTTTCGTGGATTTCAATCCACGCCCTCGTGAAAAGGGCGACCAAATGAGCTGTCGTATTATTACGGCATAAGCAACATTTCAATCCACGCCCTCGTGAAAAGGGCGACTAGCATCTGCAAGCAAACAAGCGGCGGCATATATATTTCAATCCACGCCCTCGTGAAAAGGGCGACAGATGTTGGTACGGATGCTTATAAGGCGGCTGAACATTTCAATCCACGCCCTCGTGAAAAGGGCGACATGGAGGTTAAGAATATGGATTATAGTAAAATGATATTTCAATCCACGCCCTCGTGAAAAGGGCGACCGTATACGCTGTATAACGGTAACGTGTATTACCGTATTTCAATCCACGCCCTCGTGAAAAGGGCGACGCTGTATCAGTCGGCAAATATAACCGAAGGAGCCTATATTTCAATCCACGCCCTCGTGAAAAGGGCGACGAAATGCGGGAAAAGTCAAAGCTGTACGGTGTAATTTCAATCCACGCCCTCGTGAAAAGGGCGACTAAATATAAACATTTATGTATTTCTCCATTCTTATTTCAATCCACGCCCTCGTGAAAAGGGCGACTCACGCAGCTGCTTGTCAAGAAACTGCCACCGCTATTTCAATCCACGCCCTCGTGAAAAGGGCGACGATAAATATAAACATTTATGTATTTCTCCATTCTTATTTCAATCCACGCCCTCGTGAAAAGGGCGACGACGCTACTCTGACTGTTTCTGCGAGTGCTATGCATTTCAATCCACGCCCTCGTGAAAAGGGCGACACTTTCTGAGCTGTAGTCGCTGTAAGACACAGCGATTTCAATCCACGCCCTCGTGAAAAGGGCGACTCCGTTGTGCTGCTGTTGATTTTATTTATGATTGTATTTCAATCCACGCCCTCGTGAAAAGGGCGACTACCACTTTAGCGTGATAAAGTGCGAGTTAGTTTATTTCAATCCACGCCCTCGTGAAAAGGGCGACGCAACTGATACTGTGATAGACACAGAAACAGGAATTTCAATCCACGCCCTCGTGAAAAGGGCGACAGTCACACGCAGTATACCGTCCGTGCGGGCAAGAATTTCAATCCACGCCCTCGTGAAAAGGGCGACTGCTAACGCAGTTTTAAAATCATCGGCAAATGCCGATTTCAATCCACGCCCTCGTGAAAAGGGCGACTACTAGCGTTTAAGTTACTCATTACATCAGATTTATTTCAATCCACGCCCTCGTGAAAAGGGCGACGAGGGTATTCTTGATTTTGACGGTTTCACCGATTATTTCAATCCACGCCCTCGTGAAAAGGGCGACAAAGGAAAATTTTAACAATATGCTTGTTTCGGGTATTTCAATCCACGCCCTCGTGAAAAGGGCGACATCCGCATATATAAACCCACGCTCCTCAGCTCCGTATTTCAATCCACGCCCTCGTGAAAAGGGCGACCAAAAGTGTGCAAGGGCTTTTCTTTCATGAATATATTTCAATCCACGCCCTCGTGAAAAGGGCGACCGGCTTTAATGCTCTCATACGGTAATCTATCCATTATTTCAATCCACGCCCTCGTGAAAAGGGCGACATATTGTCAGCATACGATATAAATCAAACGGTAATATTTCAATCCACGCCCTCGTGAAAAGGGCGACGCAGATGTGCTTTGCGAGATAAGCATTTATCTTGTATTTCAATCCACGCCCTCGTGAAAAGGGCGACCTGTCACGCAGCTTGTCACCTCCGAGCTTTAAAAAATTTCAATCCACGCCCTCGTGAAAAGGGCGACACCAGTTATCCGGGTTGATGTGCGCTCGTTTCAATTTCAATCCACGCCCTCGTGAAAAGGGCGACTTTCCTTTTCTGCTCTTTTGCCGTACACCCATTGAATTTCAATCCACGCCCTCGTGAAAAGGGCGACCGCTTCTTATGGAAGACGGCGAATTAAGCGATGATATTTCAATCCACGCCCTCGTGAAAAGGGCGACGGGACCCTATGCGATAATGTTTAAGAGGTGATTATTTCAATCCACGCCCTCGTGAAAAGGGCGACCCAACACAATAATTTATAGCGTTATTAGTGTACTATTTCAATCCACGCCCTCGTGAAAAGGGCGACAGCACCAACAGAGTTAGCGGAACTAACTAAAGTCATTTCAATCCACGCCCTCGTGAAAAGGGCGACTGTAGTAACCCACTCTTGCACGCTCTCCATCAAATTTCAATCCACGCCCTCGTGAAAAGGGCGACACACGGACACCCCCGCAAATCGTACTTGTACATATATTTCAATCCACGCCCTCGTGAAAAGGGCGACCAAGCCCCTGCGAAATTACCCTGCGTAGCAGTTTATTTCAATCCACGCCCTCGTGAAAAGGGCGACGCAGGAGGAAAACAAATGGAAAAGGTATTTTTTATTTCAATCCACGCCCTCGTGAAAAGGGCGACGTACACAGCCACCTGCTCGGCTGAGAGGAGCAGGAATTTCAATCCACGCCCTCGTGAAAAGGGCGACATTGTTATAAACGGCAGTTGGCGGTATCCGAGCAATTTCAATCCACGCCCTCGTGAAAAGGGCGACTTTTTGTGGCAAACGAGGGCATATCGCTCGTGGAATTTCAATCCACGCCCTCGTGAAAAGGGCGACCTTACAAGGTCAAGAACGAAACCGAAAACCTTCAATTTCAATCCACGCCCTCGTGAAAAGGGCGACATTATTGCAATTCCTGTATTCGTATTAAGAACGGTATTTCAATCCACGCCCTCGTGAAAAGGGCGACGCTGGTGGGAGGTTTTGTCAAACACTGGTAATTATAAATTTCAATCCACGCCCTCGTGAAAAGGGCGACAGCAAATTTATACAATGATTATCTTTATTTTGAAGTCAAATATCACATTTCGGACATTTTACCTCAATAAAATCATTAATAACTAAATTTGCACTTTAATAATTTCCTTTATAAGTAAATTATCGCGTGCGAATGTCTACGGAAAATTCTGCGCACTACACATTCGCACAAATTTAAAAAATCAAAGGTTCTTCAACCTTGATTGCGGACTTAGCTCCGTAATGCTCAATACGATTTGAGTATTTATCGCCAAGATTATAGAATCTAAGACTGTCTTTTTCTGTATCAATAAGTTCTTTGAGTTTATATTTCAGTTCGTGTGCCTGAGTTGCATCTACAACACATTCAAAAACCGAATTCTGAACTCTGATACCGTAATTGACACATTGTTTTGCAACTTTCCTAAGTCGACTTTTCCCGGCCGATGTTTCGGTGTTTACATCATAAGTTATTAACAGAAGCATAACTACCTCCAGAGCAACATAGGATATTCATCCAGATCGCCTCGGATATATCTTGAAAGCAGAAGTGCCTGTATATAAGGAAGCAGGCCCCATTCAACCTTTTCTTTTAAAAACGGATGCATAACAATATCCTGTTTTCTGTTCTGCCAATGCGTCAAAAAGGCCTTTCTGCCGTCTTCGCTTAATAATACTGCGCCATCTTCCTTCTTCTCAAAATCGCCGTTATTTATAATGCGCTTGTTGATAAGACTTATAATAAATCTGTCGCACATTATCGCTCGGAATTCTTCTACAAGATCAAGCGCAAGAGACCGTCTGCCGGGGCGGTCTGTGTGCATAAACCCGACGTAAGGATCAAGCCCTACAGTTTCAAGTGCAGAGGTACACATACCGGTTGCAACAGAATACGAAAAAGACAGTAAAGCATTGACGTTATCAAGCGGCGGCCGTTTACTTCTTGTTACAAAACGGAACTCATCTTTCTGCTGAAGTATAAATTCATCAAAAACCGAAAAGTAAAGCTGTGCGGATTCTCCCTCGATTCCACGCAAAGTATCAATATCAGAAACATTCTGGCACTTGATTATAGCCTGTGAAAGAAGGTCGGAACGGTTTTTCAGTTTATCAACATCAACTTGTAAAGAATGATCTCTTACTGCTCTTTCGATAACATAGCGGCTGTTAAACAGTTTTCCGATAATAAAATTCTTTGCTACAGAAAGACTTCTCGCCTCATCATCCGCTATTCTGAACTGTTCACGTCGCAGATACACATTTCCGCTGATTGCTCCCTCTGCTCTTGCAAGAAATTTTCCGCTGCGGCTCATAAATGTAAGCCCGATATTATCTTCAGTGCATTTATTCATCAATGCAGGACTGGCTCCCCTGCCACCGAATATCACAATATCCTCGACATTATGCAAAGGAAGACGTGTTTGCGTATCGTCTTTGCTGTGTATTACTATATTTTCGCCGTCAAGGGACAGATATTTGTCGGGCGTGATCACATAAAGCGTATTTCTGAGCTTTCTCATATATTGTCCCCTTTCAAGCGATTTTTAATATACTCCGATGCTGACGAAGATGTTGCCGACGGTAAGCACAAATTGTTCATCGAACAGGCATTACAGTTTCTGTTCTTTTTCACAACAGGTGTATGGTGTGCTTTATACAGCCTGTGCATTTCGTTCAACACAGACGAAAGTCTTACTCTTAGTTCATCGGTGAACTCAACTTTCACCCTGCGTCTTATCTGCCCATAATACATATATCCGTATGGTATGCTGCAGCACAGCATTTCTTCAAGGCAAATAGCCTGTGCGATAAGCTGAAGATCGTTACAGTCGCTGTCAATAGGTCTTCCCCTTTTATATTCTACGGGGATAACGCTGTACTTCCCTTCTCTGCCAAAAAGACATATTCCGTCTTTTGACCTATGGAATTCAACTATATCGCATTCACCGCTGATACCGTATTCCGATGAAGAAACCGGCATACTTCTGGTAACAATAACATCCTTTCGCATTTCGGTAAAATCTCCGTCGTGTGCATTACGATGAAGAATGTTGCCGTCAACCGTGAGGTAGTTTTCGTTCCATTGTTGTTCAATGTGCAATAATGCCCATTGTCGTTTGCAAAACACAAAATGCTGTATGCCGGAAATCATCAGATATTCATCTTCACTGTAGCTCATTAAATATTGTCAATTATCTCAGGCTGTACTGCACCCTCGGGATTGTTGAGTATAATATCATAATCGGCTACAGAATTAGGTTCCTTTCCGTTAAGCTCAGCCTTTTCCTTTATCTGAACAGCATTATGTATCTTTGCAGAAGATACCTTAGGTGTTTTACCGTCATGCTTCCACCAGTAAACTCTGCACACCTGCATGCTTCCTTCAGGACGCGCTGAAGAACAATCGTTTTCGAACAGCGTTACAAGTGCCTTTTTTATCTTTTCCGCATCTTCGTCGCTGAAGCCTGTTTTCTCAGCAAGCTGGCAGTTGATACTGCCCTTGAATACATAAAGGCCGAAACCAACACGGTTTTTTGTACCCATAGTATCAGAAGCTTTACCGTTCTTACCGCTCTCTCCGTTTACGCTCTTTGTTATCTGCATACTGATTATTTCAACAGGAGATACGCTCTTTGCGATGCTGATTGATACCGGACCCCTTACGCCAACAGAAACCGCATCACCTTTAAAGGCGAAAACCTGACCAAAACTGCGGACATCTATCCACTGTTCACAAGCGATCCTTGCGTATTCATCCTTGTTGGTATTCTTGCCTGAAGATGCTTTTTTGAGTTCATCGCAAGAATCAGCTCTTGCTCTTAAGCTGTCGCATCCGTCATCACACTTGTCATCGCTCTGTACGAATATTCTTTCGCCCATATCCTGAAGTCTGTTGCGTATCTTACGCTTGATGCAGACATCTGAAATCTCACCCAGACCCTTTGAATTTATTCTGGGGCGGTTACCGCTTAAAGGATCGCCGTTGGGATTTGCGTCTGTTGCTGAGATAATAACCTCAAAATCAACCTTGTTTGCTAATGTGCTCATAATTATTCTTCCTCCTTGTTATCATCTGTTTTCTTTGTGAAAAAATCATTCATCTGACAGCTGTATGCGTGCAGAAATTCCGAAGACAACGGTGAATTATCGTTGTAGGTATCCAACGGGAACATCGCTGTGATCTGATTTATCATACGCTCAAAATAACTTCTCTTACCTATATTCATTCTGTTGAGATACGGTCTGAGACTCAGACAAAGCACCTTCCATGTTTCGCACGGGTGATTTGAAAATGCCTCAATCAAGCGCTTTGCGTTAGTCGGTCGGTTTTCGTTATCGTCATACGTTGAACCTTCCGCATAATCTGCTACTGCAAGCAGTCTGCCGTACAGATAATCTCTGTCGCAGCATTCTTTTTCAAGTGACATTGTACACTCTCCTTTTGTTTCGATAATTCTTTTTCGTATCATGCCGCAGGCACAGTTAACAACTCTTTGCCAGTTGTTGCTTTTATTATCAAAGGCATTGTATCTGCAAGCTCTGATGAACAGTTGGTTTACTATATCCTGCGGTATTCTTCCGCCGCATACGATATACGGAATAAGCCGCTGATAAACATCTTTTTTTGTTTTTTCGCCCGGCTTAAGCACACTTCCTTCTTCATTGCCATAAGCACAGGCGGCAATTTCGTATACAGAAAAAGAACGGCGTTTACCATAGCATATCCACGAGGTATCTCTATGCCATTTTTCAAGGTTAGAAAGATAATCCGAGGTTGCAACCTCAGCATATTCCGTCATTGAAAGTCTTCCCGTTGTAGCACTGTCGAACATAATCAAAAGAGTTTTAGAATCGCTTTTGTATTTGTTTTTGGTACCTGTAATAGAAGCTATCGTAAGCGTTTTGTTTATTTCGCCGGTGTTGCTTTCAGGAATATAGCCATCTTCATCGTCATCAAAACTGCATCCCTCAAAAGGCTTTTGAATTTCTTCAAGATTATTTTCCCATACCAGAATGCACAGACCGTCTACAATATAGCCTTGTTTTTTTATCAGGCATTTAAGCGCATTGTGTAACTTCTGCGAGTAGTCAAAGCTGATTGCGGTAGCCTGAGTTTTATCCGCAAATCTTCCTCTATATGAAAAACCGCTTTCATCGTTTGTGGAAAACAGCTTTGCCTTATCGCCGGTATTTCGTATTTTAGACGGATGCTTATATGTTATACCGCCATGTTCGCCTGTAGCATAGCAAATATCAGAAGTTGCACAATCGCCGCAGGCATACGCTATATATGCCTGATACAAGCTCTCGTCTTTCCATAGCTTTTTTCCGTCAACGCTGAATCTCACAAAGCAATCTGTGGGATCGGTATTGGCTATCTTTTCATCTGATAATTTGCCTTTTTCATTCAAAGTGAATATCCCTGCGTCAATCAGATCAGCAATTATAGTACCTTTGGAAAGATAAGTGTATACAGCTTTTACTTCCTGCGGTGCAGAGCCTGACTCACACCATTTTTTCAGATTTTCGATATACGCATTATAATAATCGCTGTTGTCGCTTTTTTTGACATCTGCATACTTAGGATAATCGCCTGCAATATATATCAGTTTATCTGCAAGCGGATGGGGATTGATACCTGCTCCTCTGGACGATGAATCCTCTGTTACGGGAATTATTGTAACAGCATCTTCTTTTTCGACTTTTTCTGCAAATCCTATTGACGGTATAGTGCCATCTGAATTGATATCTATTGTAATTTGTGCATTCTGCGTCGAATGACAAAGCGGAAGTAAATTCCGGTCATTCGTTGAATTCAGAATGTCATATGCTCTCATCAATTCATCAGTCCAGCTCAATATCATCACCCCCGCCTATAAAGTCGAATTCTTCAAGTCCGCTGAAATTATCAAGATCTTTATCAAACGGCTTTATTTTCATATCACGGATATGCCTTTTCTGAGATTCGGGAATATCATTCGGATGATCAAACTTTATAACCCCATCTTTCATAACAGGCCGCCAGAATCTGACGGTAAGTTTGCCCTTGTCTTCTTCCCTCTCAGCTTCGTCTGCATAAGTAATGCCATGATACATAAAGCCATATGGAATTTCTGTACCCTGATAATAGCTTACACCTTCATCATAGCTGCAAGGCTCGACATACCCCATACATTCTCTTGTACCGAGGAAAATATCACGCCTTCCGCCACGCTGTATCATGCGTTTTGCAATGTTATGATGCTTGTTTTCGTTCCGGTCTTTTTCAAGCTCGGGACGGTTGTCATTCCATTCAAAGTGCGCTCTTACCCTGTACTCCACATCTTTAAGATAGGTGTAATACGAAAGGTCGTTGCCTCCGCCGTATTTGATCGGACGGATGCCCTTACGTTCCATAGAGATCTTATTCATAACCCTGCACTCGTCTATCACCCATATGATAGTCGGCTTCCAGTATACGCTCATGAGTATGCCTTTCAATGCCTCATAAGTCGGTATGGGATAACTGAATTTTTCTCCGCCCGGACGTGTCAGCACGTCTGCAAACAGTGCGAAATCTCCGCTCACCTTGAACTCGACAATATTATCGTGTTCGGTTTTGCTCAAAATTCTTACCTCCTTTATTTTCGGGCTTGTGCTTTCGCTTTTACCCGTATTTTGCATTTTGATATTTATGTCAGCCTGTTCTAACAGACAGGTCACATATCGTGTTGTATATATCCGATATTTGAGGCAAACTCAGACGAACATTGCTTCCTGAGGTTTGCCCTCTGTACTTAGCCCTGTAGCGTTATTGTAAAACTCTTTTTTAAGCGCATAGATATACACTTTTTCATCCCGCCTTACCTTAATCTCGTTTAAAGCATCGTTTTCAGCAAGCTTTGTAAATGTATAATCGTATACATTTACAATGTATTGCTGTGCTTTACGCTGAAGCTCAAGAGCCTGCGATATAGTTGTTTCACCGTTAAGAGCTTCGATTATTCTGCTCGCCTCTTCATTATACGGCACTATTATATCAATAGTGTTATTATCTATCATTCTGAAGTTATCGCCAGCTGTTTTGAACGCCTGTCTTGACTTCCAATTTCCTTTATCATTACTGAAAATTATATTGCAAGACAGCAGATCAAGAAGACTGTAATTTGAATTTATGATTTGATATTCAAGCATATCACCATTACTGTCACAGGCACAATCTTCATAGTAATCACGAAAATATCTTTTCATAATATCAACCGACAACAGTTGCTCACATCCGTATTTTCGTACTATCAAACCGCATTGGCGCTGTGCCTCTTTAAGTTTTCCGAGCTTTTCGATATATTCATCCTTCAGTTTGATTATATATACATTCCTGCGATCATCTTCACCGTTTCTGTTACATCTTCCTGCCGCCTGAGCTATGTTATCAAGACCTGCACTTGAACGTATTACGCATTTAAAGCTGATATCGACCCCTGCCTCTATAAGCTGTGTCGTTATGCATATCACACGTTCATTATTATCAAGCATACGGCGTATATCATCAATCGCCTTGCGTCTGTGCGCCGGACACATATTTGTGCTGAGGTGAACCACTTTTGCTTTGATTTCTTCTTCGTCATTAAGCTGCGTCACGTTCCTGAATATTTCTGCCGCCGCAGTTTTGGTGTTGACTACAAACAGAAGATTCCCGTTCTCACGGTACTTGTCCATACATATTACCGCAGCTTCTTCATAAGTATTTCCCTGATTATTCAGCAACGATACAACTTCAGTTCTTTTAAAATCTTCAAAATCCTTTGTATAATCCCCTGTCATTGAGCTATCTTTGTCAAGCATTATAGGATACTTGCACTGTTCAAATGTAGGTTGTGTAGCGGAACATAACACTATCGTGCATCCCATAAATTCGGAAAGAAAATTCATAGCAAGATTAAACAAATATACGCACCTTATCGGTATTGATTGCACTTCATCAATTATGATTACCGAATCAGTAAATCTGTGCATCCTTCTCAGAGCTTCGGTCCTGGACGAGAATAATGTATCAAAGAACTGCACCATAGTAGTGCAAATAACCTGTTTATCCCAATGCCTGCAGCGCAGCTCATAGTCCTCAAGTTCATCAGCGACTTCATCTTTACTCTTATGCTTATTATCGATAATCTTGCTATACATATCGGAGTGATGCTCAAGGTAGTTATCATCTCCCGCTATCTCACGGATCACATCTCCATTCTGCTCAAGTATAGACATAAACGGAGAAATGTAAAAAATGCGTTCCTTTTTATGCTCAACAGCATATTCAATCGCAAAACGCAATGCCGAGAGCGTTTTGCCGCCACCTGTAGGAACAATGAGCTGAGCTATACCTACATCATTTTTGGCAAATGCACAGCATCTGTCCGAAATGTTCATTCGGAGTTTTGATATTAAACTGTCGCTTCCGGAAAATTTACTCAGCTTGTTATCCAAACGTTGTTTCATATCAAGCCAATTACGCCGTATTTCATCTTCAGACGGTTCTGTAATTTCAACACCTTCCATAAATTCGGCTGTCGCCGTCCTGTCAGCGTCAATAAGGCAGGACTCGGTCAGTCTTTCCAACAATCCGTGATAAAAAGCTAATGTAGTGAAATATTGTTTTCTGTCTTTGGCACAGCAGATTTCTTTCATCTTTTCAAAAAATCTGCGATATTCATCAGCCGCTTTATTAAGCAACTCATCAAGTTCGCTATCAGAGATAAGCTCGCTTATGTTGCTCTTGATTTCGTCATAACGTTCATTTTTGCTGCATCTGTAATCAAAATAATCATCATTGTTCCGTGTATACCAGTCATTCAGTCCGTGGTGAGAAATGATGATTCTCGCAATTAACCTTGCGACTTCTTTTTTATATTTATCATCATCGTTTGAAACCAGTTCCAAAAGAAATTTTGCTCCCGCATAGCTGTGATCGATTTCACCTCTTTT
>ULYM01058829.1_pt1 | contig 11916 bp, 1 predicted proteins | sample 1962141 | NCBI WGS metagenome assembly ULYM01 (sample SAMEA4835862, study PRJEB28245) | human gut metagenome | biome: gut microbiome; material: fecal sample | place: Denmark | collected 2008
GAAGCTAATAATAAATAATATTTTTCTTTTATACTACTTATATTTACAAGAGAAGTAGAATAAGAGGTAGTACCACTAATTTTATCTTCTTCATTTACCTTAGCATATAATTCCGCATACTTATAAGAAGGGGTTGTGCCATCAGATTCATATTGAATAAATTTAGGAATATTTGTTTCTAATTTTAAACTTTCCGGAATATTGGAAGTATAACTAATAGGATAATTATAATATATTATAACTTTTCGTTTTAAATCTTTATGAGATATTGTAACTGCTACTTTTAATACCGCGCCAGCTGCAAGAACATCATCAGCATTTGAAAAAAGATTTGGTTTACGAACGGTAATTATATTATTACCTTTTTGAATAATATTAGTTTGATTAATTAAAAATTTTCCTTGACTAATATCTTCTCCTTCTATTGTTAAGGTTTGATTAGGATTAGCTCCATCACAAACAACATTTTCTCCAGACCATTCAAAAGAAAGTGTATATCCATTTGCTCCAGATACAATTTCTTCACCATCTTTATAAACATATGCTTTAAAAGTTTGATTTGCAGTTTTTAAAACAGTGTAATCAGTATCTAATTTGTATCCGCCCTCTATTGATTTTACAGGACGAATCATGGTGATATAAGTAGTGCCATTGGTTCCTTGCTCCCCATCTTTAACAAATAATATATCACAATGAAAATCATAAGTTTTCCCATCAATAGTAATAATCTGCATAGTTAAAGTATTATTCTGATAATAGTTATAATATTTAGGTCTAATAGTGTAATGCAAAACGTTATATCCATCAACATAAACATTTCTTATCATAGAATTTTTAGGTTGAGTGGCAGTAGTTCCAATAACTTCACCATAACCATCAATCCACTTAACTTTAAATGCGGTTCCAGCACCTTCGCGCCACGCTATCTTACCATCAATAGTTTTCTCTTTTTCTGATTCTTCTATTGCAATATCGCCATTAGCATCATACCTATAAATCTTTTCGCCTTCAAAACTAACAGTTACATCAGTTTCTTTACCTACATTACTAACTTCATAATGACGAATTACTAAGAATTTTTTATCTTTATCATATATCTTGCAATAGATAGTAAAACTAGGATATGATAAAAACTCAGTAATATTAACTTTATTATAAGCCTTTAAAGTTTTATTTACTTCTCCATCTGCGTTACTACCCACATTCACCGTAATGTCTATAATATCATTTTCTTCTTTTTTTGCACTATAGCTGTCATCTAAATTTATATATGAACCATTTGGTAATTCTCTATACCAACTACCTTTATATTCCTGATTCTTAATATATAAATAATCTTTATCTTTCACAGTATCGCGCAAAAGCTCAATATCAGAATAAGTTACTTCTGAATTATAAATAGTTACAATTCCTGTAAATGGACTTTGTTTTTTACCATATAAGATTAATACCTTATATCTTTGTTCTATTATAACATCATTTTTAGAAATTGTCAATACGTTTTTAGAAACTTTTGTTTCGTCATTTATCAATTCCCATCCACAACCTACTTGCGCGCTGTACAGTGACGTTCCTACGAGCGCGTCTGGGTTCTCTTTATACCAGTATACCTCACAAGAGGAATCAGAAATAACATTTTCACCTTTGTATATAAGGCGCGGACTTGCTGTAATTTCTGAGACTTTTGTGTTCACATTGTTGCCTTTTGGGGTATCAATCAAAACATAATATGTATCTTGAGTATAATCCAAAATTTGAACATAATTTACTGAAATGTCTTTAACATATATATTCGGAGTGCTTATTTGTTGTTTTTCATTTTCTGTTGGATTACTAGGATTTGGTTTAGTCCAAATATCTATCTCCATATCTTCTTGAAAAAAGGTAAAAGATTCAACACCTAAAAAACTATTTTTTGGAATCTGAAAAACAGCATATTGCGGACTATAAGAAGATAATTCATAAATATTTCCTGTAAAAGAAGTTGTATCTAAAATAAAATCCTTGATAATATATTCTGGGTCGTCTTCTTTTTCTTTGCTCATATTTACCAATCTTAAAGTTAATTTTAAACCATAATTACCTTGAATATGATTACCTAAAAAATTAGTCATAAAAGATGCTTTTATAATAAACTTATCAAATTCTTTATTATAAGTCTTTAATAAAGTATCTGTACCAGTATGCTGCGCGCTCTCGGTATGCTCCCAAAACTTAGTTTCATTAGGTGTATTTCCAGATGAAAGTCCATCTACCTTAGGTAAAACCCCGTAAGTGGATTCCGCGAACCAAGAAGGCTCTATATCTATAATAGTATTACTTATTATATTGCGCTCTTGCTCAGTGGTATTCTTGTTATTAACCTTTCCTTCAATAATTTTCGTATTAGTAAAATCGCCTTCAGGCACTTTTACATAAACAGAATCTCCTTTGCTATATTTTGCCTTTAAATCCGTGGCAAAGGCTTGAAGAGTATTACCTTGGTATTTAACCGCATATTCTCCAGTGGTAGCGTCTACAAGCTGAATTATTTCCATAATTACAGTCTTATCATATTTTAATTTAGAATCACTAGAATCTGCAATCTTAGACATGGCTTCTAAAAGTTTATCGAAACTTGTAATATGTGCCATATTTTCTCCTTTCTCTCCTTAGTATTAAGAGGGGAGTTAATCCCCTCTTATATTATACTAAACTCTTTTTATACTTGCAAATTGTGCTGCTTGGTTCGCTAAATCGTTAAATGCTTCTTCTATTTCTGATGCAACAGAGACATTAGGGAATGAAGCATCTATGGTAATTACTTGTGGAATTTTTTCTGTAGAACTATTTACATTTGTAGTTAATCTATTCCAAGAAGCTACTAAATCTACTAAATCATTTACAAGAGAAGAAGTAATTGATTGGCTCATAGAACGGATTATATTAACTGCGTCCAAAATATTTTCCGTATCTGTTTTATTAAGTATTAATTCTTTCTCGTGTAAAAGCGCGAGCTTGCCCTCAGATCCCCAAGGTCCAGTGTAACCGCCGGAATCAAATGATGAAGGTTTTTTGTAAGGGTTGTCTTTAGTGATTTTATTCATAATTTCTACCCACCACTGTAAAGCACTACCCCCATTATTTACAGCGTCAAGCATATCTTGCGCAGCTTCGTAATAAGCAGAATCCGGATTGTTGTAATATTTTGTCCATTTTTGTAACCGTTCATTGCTAATAAGACTTGATAAAGTATTAGCATCCATACCTGCCATTTTACCTGCGCGCGCCTCTAAGAGTTGATTAGCTAGCTCCATGTCACCTTTGGCAACCGCGTTCATATATTGCTTAGATAAGTCACCAGTAAAACCAGTCACGTCACCTGTTGCGACATATGCATCGCCAGTTTTACCAAATGCAGCACTTGCCGCAGCCGCGTATTCTTTAATTTTTTGGATACTGGTGTCTAATGAAGCATTAAATTCTGCTAAAGAAGTTTTGGTTGAAGCAACCATTGAAGTAACGCTGCTATTAATATCTGTATTAGCAGTGTTAAAAGCATCAGCTAATTTATCTACTTCAATACCTACAGAGCCTAAAATATCTGTAACCGCATCTGCTTGGTCTTGCGCATTTTGAGTTGCATCCGTAGAAATATCTTTAATAAACTCATTTGATTTTTCATAAATATCTACCAATTCATTCATAGAAGTGGCTTTTTGTAAACTACTATCTTTAAAGGTTAAAGTAGAATTTTCATATACTTTATTCAGTTCACCATAAATATATTTAATCTTATCTGCATAAATTCTATCTAATTCTTTCTTTTGCTCATTAAATTCTGTTTGGTCAATTATACCTGCTTGATATTTTTCTTGAAGCTCTTGCACTCTCTCTTCATATTGTTGTAAAACATCAAACCAAGAAGCTGCAATTTTTTCTGCATAGTCTTTAGATATGTCGTAAAGATTTTTCTGCTTATCTTCTACGTTTTGTTCAGCATTTGAAATAGCATCTGCGTCTGCGGTATATACATAACTATAGTTACCAGACGCGTCACGTCTTAAGCGCATAGTAGTTTTATTATTCTGAGCTTCTTCCAATGCTATTTGCGCAAGAGTGAGTTGATACTTAGCATTTAGTAAATCTACATCGTATTGACTTAATTTAACACCTTTCTCTTGTTTCTTGGTAACTTCATCTGCCAGTTCTGCCAGTTCTTTTGCGCCAGTAATATTATTCTTGTCAGCGATAGAGTTGTTTATTTGACGCATTAACTTACCTAATTCATAAGTTTTTTCTGTATTATCTAAATATTCTTCTGAAAGGTCTTGATATTCTTCATAATAATTCTTCGCCATTTCTAAATCGCCAATGTTGAATAATTTCATTTCGGCTTTTTTCATAGCATCTTCAAGCGCTTCTACCGCGGCATCCATAATATTAGAGATGGAATCTTGAAGTGCGCTTGAAAGTTCAGCCCCCAATGAAGTATACTGTTCTTCAGCTTCTTTTATCTTATCGTCCCATTGCTTTAAGACCGCTTCATCAGCTCCTTGACCGGCAAGCTCCTCCCGCGCGTTTTTCAGTTTTTGAACGATATCTTTTTGCGCGTCTACTTGTCCTTTTAATAATTCTACATTTTGCTTGTTTGTCTGCTGTATTGAATATTGTAAAGCTTTAAAAGTTTCATTTTCAGTGTATTTTTGTCCAGAAAGATTAATAATATCTTTCATATTACTTAGAATATCGCCAAAACTACTTAATCTATTTTTTGTACTGCCTAATCTATCATCTAAGTCATCAAATATTTTTTGAATATCATTACCAATATCATCAATTTTATTTTCTATATCTGTTACAAGTGAATCTATATTTTTCCTAGCTTCATTAATCGCATTTTGTAGATTCTTGTTCATACCATCTGTAGCTGCTTCTATATTCAACTGTCTGAGGTAATGACGCTGATACTCAAGCTTATTGAGCATTTCACCTAATTCATCCTCTTGCGCATCTACAAGCAATGATACATTAAGTTTATAATGGTCTAAATGTGAAAGTCTTGAAGATATGTGGTCAAGTGCAACATCCGCTTTATCAGTATTTACATCTAATTCAAATTGGAAACTATCAAGTTTATTGTCTATTAATGTGTTTTTTAATTCTTCTCTTGCCTGCTTGATATCTGTTAAAGTATCGTGGTTCTCCTGCCATTTTTCTACTTTCTTTTTTTCAGCTTCCCATTCTTCTTTGATCTTACTTGCGACATCATCATTACCAGCTTTATTTAATCTCATTTGATAATTAGCCATACGATTCTTCATAAAAGCTTCGTAATTGGTCATATTACCCCAGGAATCAAATTTTGCACCTAATTTACCAAGATTTTCTTTCTGCTTTATAACATCTTCTTTAAGGACTTTTATATAGTTATTATATACTCTAATTCTTGCTTCGATATTAGCGTTCATTGCCGCAGTATCATCATAGTATTTTTTTGGTTCATAAGCACGGTCGCGCGCAGCAGCCAATTTATCATATGCTTTACCTAAATCTTCTATTGATTTTTTATAATAATAATATTTATCAAATTCGTCATCTAATTTATCTGGCTCGTATTTATTGCTAGAGCCTCCTCCGCCACCTTTACCCCCTTTGGATTTGCCTCCAGAGCTTGGTTTACTATTAACTGTTTTTGCACCATAAGCGCCAGATACAGGTTTATAACGAAGAGATTTTACATATCGAATAGGTCTTTCATAAGTGGTTTGTTTTCCACTTAAAGCTTTTCCTAAACCAGCAGCACCTAAACTAGATACAGCCGCTGCCCATTGTCCCGCAGAAGAATTAATAGTTGGCATTTGCACTGTTTCAGTGCCCATCTCAATTTCACCTTCAATACCCATTGCACTAAGGAAGCTTTGAATTTGAGAGGTCGTAATTTGAGTATTTCTAGCCATTGCATTAAGGGTGTTTACAAAATCTCTATCATCAATTTGTGCGCCAACCTTTAAAGTATTTCTATTCTTATTAACCCAGTTAATACACATATTGGTTAAATCTTGTAAACCTTTAGGAATCTCTGAAAAATCTGTCTTGCCAACAGCTTGAACAATAATCTGTTTAGCGCAAACCATTCTTAACTGTTCAACTTTTTCAGTAGAGCCAGCAGCAGCTTCGCCAACTAATTTTAAATTATCCGCAGTAGTTAAGAAATTTAAATCAAGTCCACCTTCAATAACATTGGAAAAATCAACTCCCGTAATCATCTGAAGAGCATCACCAAGACTATTCAATGCTTCTGAGTATTCTGGACTTAAAGTATTTTGGCTCTTTAAAATCTTAACCCAATCTTCGCCATTATCTCTAATAGCCTCAATGCCTTGATTCATTTTTTCATATGCAAAAGCTAAATCAAGACAATCGTCATAAGAATCTTGAAGAGTTTTGTCTACATCTTTGCCAGACTTCGCGGCTTTCTGCAGTTGTTTTGCATAATCGGAAACATTTTCCGCAGTAAAATCATATGCTTTACCAGCATCTTTAGCAGCATCTATTTCTTTTGTTATATTAGCAAGAGTATCTGTAGCAGCTATTTCATCTTGATATTTTTTAAGATATCCAGACGAATCTTCGACAAATTCCTTAGCATCTTCTTCAGTTAATTTAGGTACAACTTCTAAAGCTATCTTTTTGTCATCCTCTGACAATTTATCATAAGCATTAATTACAGCCTTTTTAGTTCCTTCTTTTAAATCCGTACCCTCTAATGCTTTTCCAATAGCACCGCCGCTACCATTTTTCCATTCATTAAAAGCATTTAAAGCACGTTTAATGAATCCCCAAGCGGATTCTTCTCCGAAAAAACCCATATACTCAATAGCTTGTTCGCCATCAACACCAAAAACAGCTTGAGCAATTTTATCCGGAGAAGCATTTTCACCTAAAGCATCAACTTTAGTTTTAACAGAAGCTAATGCAGCATCTATTTCAGCATCAGTATATCCTTCTAAAGAACCACCTGTTAATAATTGTCCAAGTATACCGCCTGTAGTTTCACCATATGTATTAACCAAACTTTGTAAAGCTTCATCAACTTTTCGGACAGTTTGTTCAGCTTCTTCTGCATTAACAGAAGTCATGGCTAAATATTCCGCTTGCGCTTTAGTATCTTTTAAATATCCTTTGTCATCTTTAGTTAAGCCAGAAGCTTTTTCATATTTTTCTTTTATTGAATTTCTTTCATATGCTTTATAGAAATCTTTAACGTCTTTACCATATTTTTTAGATAAAGCTTTGTTTACAGCGTCTTTATTTTTACTATTGTTATAAACTTCATTATCTGATAAATAAGTACCAAAATAACTTTCTAAAGCATTATCTTTAGAGCTAGTATTTGCTTTTATTTTATTTCCAGCTTCAAGAACACTTTGAGTCCTACTATCTACTTCTGCAAGTATTTCTTCCCATTTTTTTGCATTTAAACCAATTTCAACTAAAGTACCGTTATATTCAGCAGTTCCTTTTTTAAGACCTGCCATTTTGCTCTCAAGCTTTCCAAACTCTTCGGCATCTAACCCCATAGTTAATGAAGCACCTATTTGATTTCTTAACTGGGTTTCATTCATTGTGCCTTCAGTATAATAGTCTAAATATTTTCTATCTTTTCTTTTTACGTTATTTCTATTAACAACATTCTCAGAGTCCCAAACTGCGTTCTGACCAGCTATTTGCGCGGCTTGCTTATCAGCGACTTCTTTGCGCTTTTGCTCAATTAAGTTATCCCAACCTTCTTTAGAAATTTCTAAACCATTCTCACCCTGGGATACATATGCCCAAAGTTCTGGATAATTAGCTAAAATTTCTAAAATCTTTTGATTTACTTCATCAAGAGCTTCATACCAATCTTGAGTTCCTTTAACAACATTATCTAGTCCTGATTTAGCTTCATCATAAACACTTTGAGCGTCTTTAATTCCTTCATAAGCAGACTTAGCTTCTGATAAAGCTTGATTTAATTCTTCTAATTTTTCTTTATTCTTTGCAAGAGCATCGGTATCTGCACTCATAGCTTTACTAATTGCCCAAATACTAGCTACTACTGCTGCGGCTGCCGCAGCAAACCAGAATAAAGGATTAGATAATAAAGCAGTTGCAAATTCAAGTGCAGCAACCTTAGCGACTTGTAATGCTGCAGCTAAACCCGCGTGTGCTTGTGCTGCTACTCCTGCTCCTGCCGCACTTGCTGCTTCTGCGGAGGCTTGCATCATAGTAGCGAGAACGCCTTGTTTTTCTAAAGCAATAGAAATACGTTGAGTTTGATTAGCTTTATCTGATGTTATAATACCAGCGGCTAAAGCTTCATTTTTCAATGTTTCAATTTCAGTTGCAGATAAATTAGTTTCAGTATTTAATTTTGTAATCGCATTACTTGCTGAAGTAACTATATTTTTTTCTGAATGTGCTTTTGCGTTTGCAACTGCCGCCTTAGCATTTTCATACTGCGCGCGAGTATCTCGTTCTAGATCCTCTGCATCAATTTTTGCTTTTTCAGCATTGTCTTTTCTATTTTTAGCAGAAGTTACTCCTTGTGCGGCTTCTTTAGCAGTATTTTTAAATTCTTCAAGATTACTTTCTCTAGTAGTAATTCCTTTTTCAGTATTTTCTTGACTTTTTTTATTAGCATCAATTTCAGCTTGAATTCGTTTATAAGCTGCGCCGTCTTTTACTAATTTGTTTTGACGCTCTGTTAAAGCTACTTCTTGCTCTTTTAAATCTTTTAATTTTTCTCGTTGCTTAGATAATTCACGTTCCTTTTGTACTACTTTTTGAGTAGCTTTTTCAGATTCTTCAACTGCTTGAGTATATTCTTCCTGTGCTATTTTTGCTTTTTTAGTTGCTTCTTCTAAATTTTGTTTAGGAACATTTATTTTAGCTCTTTTACTTTGAAGTTCTTTCTCTAACTCTTTTATCCTATCTTCTGATACAATATTATTTTTTGCATCTGCCGCTTTTCCTCTACCTTCTGAAACCTTTTTATCAAAAGTATTAAAAGCATCAAAACCTGTTTTTAAAGAAGGAAGTAATAAACTTAAAGACATTAAAATCGAAACCATTTTTTCTGTAGAAGTTGTCGCTTCATCTGAAAAAACTGATTTAATGCTTTGTAAACTAGAAATTGCTAATGCTGCTTGACCTGCTGCAGATGATAACTTCAACATTGATTCCAAAGGAGATTTTCCTGCACTCTGAGTTATTATCGAATTTTCAGCTTGACTCATGCGCATCTGACCTTCAATCATTTGCTTTTCAGTTTTCCAATATTTTTCTCCTCGGTCAATCATTGGTTTTGTGCCATAGCCTATATCAGAAAAGAAACTATTTAAGTCATTACGTTGTTCGCGTACTTGATTTCTTGTTTGATTTAACTGCTGCACAATTCTATCGGCATATTGCTTTAAAGTGTCTAAATCAGAAATAGCCATATTTTCTAAAGAATCTAAGATACCCTTATTGTTTTTAGCTAATTCTTCATAAATAGTTGGAAAATAATCTTTTAAAGTTTTTACAGCATTAGAAACTTGCTTTTGAACCATCGCAGTACTATTTCCTGTTGCGCTGAATGCATCTGTAATACTTGCAGAAGTTAATCGGCTTGCTTCACTTAATCTATTATTCTCTATGATTAATTTTTGATAACGGTCTGTTAATTCAGTTAATAAATCTTCTAAATTACTTACATTACCAAGATTAGAAATATCATTTACAATAGCTGTGTCAATAGCATCATTAAAACTTGGGACTTTTTTCCCAGCTAAAAAACGATCTGTCTCTATTCCGGTCTTATCTATTCTTAAATCTTCTTGTTCAACTAAACTTTCACGTAATTTTTCTTGTGCTTCATTTTGAGTTTCTAAGTTTTGAATAATAACATTATTATATTGTTGTTCTTGTTCTGTTAAATTCTTTGATTGTTCAAGAGCTTTTTGTCTAACTTGAATTAAATGCTCTTGTGCTTCAATGTTTTTTAATATTGTCGGGTCTGTAATCTTTTCTTTTGCAGAATTAATAGAAGTCATCATATCAGTCTGCAAATTTTTAAACATCTCAGAACCCTTTAACCAAACTTTAAAGTTTTGATTAATACGATTAAAAGCTCCATTTATTTGAGTAGAGAACGCGCCGCCTGCAATACCTGCAATAGCAAGGAATAAAGTTTTAACTCCTCCCATTTGCTCTAAGATATTTGCTATACTACTAGCAACTTTATCTAATGTGCCATACAATGCTTTCGCGCCATCTTCTATGTCTAACTGATTATATACCTGATTTAAAGAATCCTTAAAACGATCTTGTGCAGCTGTCCAAGATTCTTCATAATATTTCATTTGCTCATCTACTGCGCCATCTGCGTTTTGCGCCCATTGCAGGTTCTGGTGATAAGCATCTTTAGCTTCCATAAGAGACATGAATCTAGCATACTGATGAACTCCAGCTACTGTCTGTGCAGTTGCAACTTGTTGGTCTTTAGTTAAACTGTCCCATTTACCCATAAGTTCATCAAGGATTATGTCTGCATCTTTTAATTGTCCAGTAGAATCTTTAATCTGTACACCCGCAGTTGCTAAAGCTTTAGAATATTTATTTAAGTCTGTTCCATCATCTAAAGTATCTCCAAGCTTTAATCCTTGTAATCTTGCAAAAATTGTTTTAAATGAGTTACCGATAGTAGCCGCAGATTCACGAGTGCTTGAACTTACTGCCGCCAGTGCAGCAGCTGCATTATCAAATGAAAGCCCTATTACAGGTCCAAGAGATACAAACTGCTGTAAACCATCAGCTATTTCTGAAGAACTAGATGCTGTGCGCGCACCCAAATCCGCCATAACATCTGTAAAATGTTCAAGATTTTCTGAACCTTTTGCATAGTTATTCCAAATTGCAGTCATGTAAGAAGATACTTCTGCCGCGCTATCCCCAGTAACATTAGCCATCTTTAACGTGGTCTCAGTTCTAGCTCTTGACTCTTCTTGGTCTAGACCTTGCTGGTAATAGATCAAGGCACCTTCCGCATAATCCTTGGTCGTGGAACTTAAACGCTTTGCCGCTTTACTTGCGTCTATAGCAAATTGTTCCATAGACTCGGCACTTTCTCCAGATACTATTCTAATATCTCTTAAAGCACTATCTAACTGATGGGCGTAAGATACTGCATCAGAAATCGCTCCAGTAAAACCACCCAGTGCCATAGTAGTAACCTGCCAACGTATAGTATTCTTCATTGTAACCCACAATTCATCAAGCATTTTACTTGTTTGTTTTATAGGTTGCTGCGCGGTTGCTACAGATTTTGCAAAAGAAGCGAAAGCTTGTTGACCTTCCTTACCAAAATTTAACATTTGTTTAGAAATTTGTTCAACTGACATTCCTGCTTTTTTTAATTCAGTATTAAAATTTCCTAAATTTAATTTTCCCGCAGAATTAGTTGAAGCATTAAGCATCCGAGATAAGCTTTGAATCTCAGACTTAGCTTGTTTTAAACTTGCTGTATTAAATTTTAAAGGATTGTTGTATAAAGCTTCAAGTTGTGTCTGTAATTGTTTTAACGAGCTTTCAACCTCTTTTGTATTGGCTTTAAAATTCAAATTATAATTTAATGCTTTAGCCAATGTAATTCTCCTTTCTCTCCTTAAAAATATCTATAAAAAAATCCACCCATAGAACGGGTGGATATATCTTTCCATATTAAATAAAAATTTTATTCAGCACTTTTCAGTAAAATGTCCTTACACATTTTCGATAATTTTCTTTACATATTCAAGATTTTCTGAACTTAATCCTTCAGTTATTTTATCTACATCCATTGCAATAGCATCATTATCTGCGCGCATTCTACTAAGCATACCTGCAAGACTACAATTATACCTTTCTATTGCA
>ULYM01057506.1_pt1 | contig 11735 bp, 4 predicted proteins | sample 1962141 | NCBI WGS metagenome assembly ULYM01 (sample SAMEA4835862, study PRJEB28245) | human gut metagenome | biome: gut microbiome; material: fecal sample | place: Denmark | collected 2008
CCCATGTGCAAGATGTTCACCGAGAAGGGCGACTTCCTGTCTGAGGTGCTCTTTGCCAGGATGGTGTTCAATGAGGTGAAGAAGACGGCTTCAAAGAAGACCGACTTCCTGATAATGGCAAAGTATGCCAACTCGGCCGGAATAGGCTACACGATGCTCGGATTTCATGAGGAAGGCCGCAAGATGTTCGACAGGGCAGCGGCCATAGCCCGCAAGCACGGCTTCAGGAAGGTGCTGTCGCAGATATACACCAATCAGGCACAGCTCTACTATGACACGCATGACTATGCCAAGGCGCTGAGGATGCTGATAAGTCTGAAGAGCCTGGCAGGGGCAAGCAGCATACTGTATAACAACATGGCGCTGGTCTACTGCGGACAGAAGGACATGCCCAAGGCCATTGCCTGCCTTGACAGTGCGATACAGTGTGCCGCCGGCAACAGGGATTTGCTGTCGCGCGTTTATATCAACAAGGGCGGACTGCTCACCGAGATGGGCAAATATAAAGAGGCAGAGAGTGCTCTTGTGATGGCAGAGAAGACGCTTCCGGGCGAAAAGTTTACGGTGTCAGAGCTGATGATAAGGCTCAACTTCGTACAGCTTTACATAGCCATGGGGCAGAAGCATAAGGCTCTCAGCGAGATTGGGTATATCGAGGAGAAAGTGATACCGAAGCAGTCGGACGCCATAAAGGGCAAGTATCTCAAGGAGATAGCCACTCTCTACATGAAGCTCAACTATTACGAAAGGGCGTCGAGATGCCTGCAGGAGAGCATGAAGCTCAACGACTCGCTCAACTTTGACAACCAGAAGAGGCAGCTCTTTCAGATGATGACATGGTATGACATAGCACAGCTGCGCAACGACAACATGGAGCTGAAGATGAAGTATGATTTTGCCAACATAAAGCTGCGCAACCGCACGATAATATCCGTGGCCACCATACTCGTGGCCGTGCTGCTGTCGGTGCTCGTGGTTGTCAGTATAAAGAAGCGCAAAAACGAGCAGAGGCAGAGCGCTATAATACTCGAGCAGGAAAAGAAGCTGAGGATGCTTGAGCAGAAAGAGCACGAATGGGAGAAAAAGAGAATGGAGAGCGAAATAGGAAAGAAGAGCCGCGAGCTGACAACATTCTCGATAGACCTTTCGTCGATAGACAATCTGCACAAGAACATCTGTGAGGAGCTGGCCGAGCTGAGCAAGGACATAGCCGAGGAAGACACGCGCAAGCGCGTCAACGGCATATCGCTGAAGCTGCGCCAGCAGACCGCCAATAGGCTCAACGAGGGCTTCAAGACATACTTCAACGAGGTGTCGCCGCTCTTCGACGCCAAGCTCAAGGAGGCTCACCCTAATCTTACGCAGAACGACTGCCGCCTGTGTGCCTACATATACATGGGACTGACCTCGAAGGAGATATCGCAGATAACGTTCCGCGAGGTTGAGTCGGTAGAGAAGAGCCGCAACAGGCTCCGTAAGAAGATCAGCCTCGGCAGCGACGTGTCGATACGCGGATATCTGCAGTCGATAATTGACGACGGGCAAGACAGCGCGTCATGATATATATGGGCAATAGGCTGCCTGATATATATTTATCCTTATTCTTTACCCAACCCCGGCATCATCATATCAACAGCCGCCACGCGTCACTCCGATGCGCATGCTGCCGGCTGCCGGTGTCTTTATGTGTGACTGTAGGTATGGCAGAAGTGTCCGGCAAATATTTTCCCGGTGTGGCGTATGGGGTTAAACATTCAGGGGTAAATGCCTTACCGGGATAGCTGCCTGCAGGCTGTGCATCTTTGTGGCGGTGACGGCTGTTAAGATAATATTTTTTATGCTATGAAGCCGTGTCATAAAAAGACGGGGCGCCGGCCTTAATGTTTCACAACAGTTATGTCATGCCGGCGCCCCATTCAATAATGCCGTGCCCATACGTGATTCAGATTAAGCACGGCATGCTAATCAGTGAGTGATGTGCATTTTTCTTACTGTCTTGTTCTTTCCGTTATCCACCACGAGGATATACATGCCCTCGGGCACGTCGGTTACGTTCATCGTGGCTGTTGTGCCGCTCTCTGCAGCTGTCTTGACCACGTTGCCCGTCAGTCCGTAGAGGCTAATCTTCACGTTCTCTGCCGAGTTGAGGTCGATGTGTATCATGTCTGATACCGGGTTAGGATATATCCTCACGCTGTTGTCGGCTGCTGTCTCGCCGAGGCTGATGCCTGTGCCTTCAGCATTAAGGTCGATGACGCAAGCGCCGAAATCGCTGCCATTGCGGATTGAGCAAAGCAGATATTGTCCGTTATCAGATAAATCTGTTACACCAAAAATTCTATAACCATCTAAGTCTGTATTATATTTCTCTGTTATCCAGTCGTTGAGGTCGCGCATGCCGTCTTCCTTAGTCCAGATGAACGGCACACCCCATATCTCTATTCCGGGCATTGTGGTCTGGAATGTACCGAAGGCCAGCGAGCCGTCGTCAGACACATTGCTTACAAATCCATAAAAACCATTTGTCGAAGGTGCGTTCTCGAGCATGCCTAACTGTATCACGCCTGTTTCTTCGTTCCATATATAAGGTTCTGATATTTCATGCTTGTCAGCAGAGTCGTCGGATGCATAGGCAAGCGGTCCTGTAGGTATGTATAAGCCGTATCCGCCAACCCATTTGCCGTTTGGAGAAACACATGAGCACTCCTGCATAACGTTTTCGTAGTCAGCAAGGCCTACTTCTTTGTCCTTGAACAGAATGACGCCGTCGCCCCATACACCGTTTTCCTTCTTCCATACAGATGACACCCACATACCGTCAATGTCCTGATAGCCTACGGCTACTGTGCCGTCTGCGTTCAGTGCATCAATGCGTGCGTTTGATGTTTTTTCCTGATATAGTCCGGGCAACTCTATCAGTTTGCCGTCTTCTTCATTCCATATTGCTGCAGCTGCCACGTTTTTGAATTTGAACGAGTCAGCATTTCTTATTACGTAAGCGTTTCCTCCAACAGTTTTTCCATCTCCTGATACACAATAACCACTACTTCCACTTTCACCCATTGGTGAGAAATAACCGAGAGGAGTCCATTCGTCGGCGTTTCTGTCATAGCGTGCCATTTCGCGGATTTGTGTTTCCGTAGACTCTGACTGACGGAAATAGAATGTGCTCGAAGTTCCGCATGTATATAATTCATTACCGTTATATATGATGCTGTTTACTGTTCCTTCTGTGTCGGCCAGGTCAGTGTTTATCTGCTCCCATGTCTTGCCGTTGTCGGCTGAATATATTATGGCCTCGCCCTTGCCTGCCACGTAGACATCGTCGCCGTTCCATACGGCAGATAGCCATGTGCCGCTTGCATAGGCTTCAATCTCAGTCCATGTGGTTCCGCCGTCTGTGGTTACGGCTATGATGTTGTCGCCTACTACTATTCCTTTCTCCGTGTCAGCGAAGCTTACAGCCTTTAGCGCCTTGCCAAGGTCGCCGCACTGTGTCCATTCGCCTGCGCCTTCAGATGTGTATATGCGTCCTTCCTCTGTAACCATGTAGAACTTCTTGTCTGATGCATGGCATATAGCTGCGGGATGGCCTTCCCAGCCTGTAGCTGCGCTCCATGTCTCTGCACCATTCTCCGAATAGTAAAGCGCGCCGCTGCCGTCAGCCAGAACTGCTGCTGCAGCACCGTAGAATTCGCCGCTGAAGTCTATTGCCACAAATTTGTCTACATCGTCGTCCTTGCCCGGATGCTCATGTTCATCAGTCCACCATGAGCCTGAGCTAGTGGTAACTTGATAAAAAGCATTGTCACCTGCAATTATTCCAACATAATCGTTAAGGAAACATACAGTATTTATAGGTGAATCCATATTAGTAGGATTCCATCTTGTATTGAATCCTGTGTTTCTGATGACAATACCCTTATTGTCTTCGGTCTTGCCAACGGCGATGTATCCTCCGTTTATGTTTACGATATCTGTAAATGTATATTTTTCTGCATACGCCTTTCGTTGAAGTTCTGTTATAGGTTTTAAAGTTGTTCTGACTATACCGGAAACATAATTTCCGTCAGCAGATATTATTCCGTTTCCTGATGATCCGGGGCCGTTTGAAGTACTACCGATCTCTGTCATGTTTCCGTCCTGTGACGACCATAGAAAATATGGCATGCCTTGTCCGTAGGTTCCGCTTACTGTTCCGTCATTAGAAATGCTTAATGAAGTAAAATTGTCTTTCTGCATTTTAATCTGAGCAGAAGACGGGGCAGAAGCTAATAATGTTGCAACTGCAGCGAAAAGTACTTGCTTTTTCATAGTTCGTAATTATTAAGGGGTTAATACTTTGGTCTGATAAGGCGAGTGATGTATTTAGATTTATCTTCTAAATATTTTTTATGTTTAATCCCAATCTTGCATTATGCACGGTTTGGGTTTAATATAGAGGTTAATATGCTTGTTTTTTATTTTTTCTTTCTTTTTTCGTCTCCTTTCTTTTTGTCTTTATTGCAGCTCTTTTTTATATGTCAAGATCGTTTTATTATTTGCCGGCACATGACAGGATGTGCCGGCTTTTAGAAAAACGTTACTTTTATTTTACCACAATTTTGCGGCCGTTGATAATATATATACCTCTTTTCAGATTGTTTCTTACCTCGTTGTATTCGCCTTCAGCCACGATGCGTCCCTGCAGGTCGTATGCCTTCACGTGGCTGTTGCCGTCCTGCTCAATGTCTGTTATGCCTGTAGGCGTCTCGTCGAGCTTGATAATCCAGCTGGTGTAGTTTCCGGGTGCTCCATAGAATCCTGATATCACGCGTCCGTCGCCGCTGCAGATAGCTGTTCCTGTTTCTCTGTCCGACAGCCACTCGGCTGCTTCTGTTTCGCCTTTAGACTTGAGCCAGTCGATAAGAGTTACCTTTTCTGTGCTGTTTGCAGGATATACATAAGCTGTGCTGAGGTTTGACACAAAGAAGTCACCGTCGTCGGTTACGCAGTAGCCGTAGAGTCCGTCTTGATAGTCGTGCGGTTTGAGTGTTTCGTCTATGGTGAATAATGCTGCATCGCCTACAGCATAATTCTTTTCACACGTTGTAGCATAATATTTTCCATTAGTAGACAGCCACACACCATTTTGTGCGTAGAAGTTAGGTGTTACATGCTCATAATAGAAGTTTCTGAAGTTCATTAGTTGTTTTGAGTATTCGTCACTTATTGCCACATACTCTTCCCATGTCTCATTATAGAGATTCAGATTTTCTTCTGTCATATAATTTTTCGGGTCGGGATAATATACTGGCCATTCGGTAGACTCACCAATGTTGTATGCCCAGCAAGAGTCTTCATATTCGGTAGAGTCTTGCCTGTACGCATCTATTTGTTCTGGTGTCATATAGTCGTAATAACTTGGCTCTACAGGTTCTTCTGTCGGGAACTCAGGAAATTCCAGCCCTTCTTCGCATAGTCCTTTGTCATAAACCTCATAAGTCCATGTGCCGTCTTCTGCTTTTCTGTATACCATCGGCAGACATTCGTTGTCTTGTCTCATGAGCTGAGCTGCTATCACCGTACCGTCTTCTGATATACAGTTTGGGAGTATATAATTAGGAGCAACGCCAGTGAAGTCTTTTTCCGGATAAGGCAGGTCTTCATATTCTCCATAAGTTCCGTCGCTGTTCATTGTCCATATTACTGGCTTTATTTTTGTATTTCCGAATCCTTTGTCTGTGCCTATATATCCTGCTATGTATTTGCGCGAGTTAGTTATGGCGTTTGCTGCTGAATAAAATGTGTCTCCTTTTCTTACGGGGAGCTCCTGCCATTCCTGTTTTTCTATATTCAGTATCGCAGGTTTGCCATCTATACAGCCTACAAGGAATCCGTCGTTAGTAACCATGTTGCCCATGCCGAGGTCATATCCTATGTCGCCTCCGCCATATTGCTGAAAGTCGTCAGTCTCAGTGTTAAGTATTCCTATCCATCCCTGTTCAACGGTTAACATCCATTTTCCGTTTTCGCTCATGGCGTGGAAACGCAGTCCGGGGAGTTCCTTCATCGTCTGTGCTGGCATTAAACTTGTGCTCAGCAACGTCACTACAAGTAATAATAACTTTTTCATAATCGTTTTTTTTTAAGGTTGTGTAGGATTTTTTCTGCTGTATGTACCCATATCCGGATTATGGGAACTTTATGCAATTTCTTTTATGTATCTTCATGTTTTTTGCTTGCGCAATCATGATTTACATCGCAAAATTATTAAAATCATATCTTAAAGTCAAGTTTTTCTACCCTGACAAAACCCTGACAACCTTCGAAATTCCCTTATTTTAGGCTGTTTTTATGCCTAAATGTGGCTTTTTAGCAGAAAAATATGTGTTTTTATAATTTTTGAGTATCGTTGCCGCTCTGTTGCTTCGAAATGTATTTTCTGCCTTGTTTAAGGCGCGATATTTTGGCTTTGCCGGTGTCGTGCCGTTCTTTTCCTGATATATGGTGCTTTATGGGAGCCTCCCGTAGCTGCTGAAGGCAGTCTGCGTGCTGTGGCAAGTCTTCTGATCTAATGCAAGCCTTATGCAGCCTGACGGCTTTGCTGACGCTATTATATGACAAAGCCCCTATGCGCCGCATTGTGCGCATAGGGGGCTTTGTTATGGCGGCAGCTGCCTGAGGCTTTTGTCCCGTCAGCTGCCTGATGTGCTTTTGAAGAAAATTACTTCACGATAACTTTTATTGTTCTGCCGTCAGACATCTTTACGATGTTCAGGCCCTTCACAGGCTTGCTTATCTTGCGGCCGTCTACTGTGTAGCGCTCAACCTCTACGCCAGTGCCCTTGTCTGTTATCGGGGCTTCGATGCCGGCTGTGATGCTTTCGCCAAGCTTACATGTCTCGGCATTGTTGATCCATACGTCGCTCATGGCTGAATTATCTGTTACCGGACGGTTGATGAATGCCACTACGTGCATGTTTTCGGGCTTCCATGAGCTGTCGAGAGTGATAGTGTACTTGTTGCTGTATGTGTTGCCGTCCCAGTTGATGGCGCTGCCGAATGCATCTGACAGAGCCTTGCGCATAACGTTGTCGTGTATTTCGTCTCTGCTGCCGCCTGTCTGGGCTGCCTGTATGCCGTCTTCTGTGAGGAACACTGACAGAGCTGCGTCTTCGCCTACGTAGTCTTTAAACTCGCTGACGCCGCTACCGTAAACCTCAACGCTCAGTTCTCTTGTGCTTTCGTTGTATTCAGTCTTGATGTTGATGTTTGCGAATGCCGGCACGCTGTTAGAGTTTTCAACCACCTGATTGAGCATCTCGGCAGCCAGGTCTACATACTGTGAGTTGTATCCGAGTCCGAGAGTCAGTGTCTGATCAGCGTTCAGCTCCATGCTGGGCTCATAGTATCTGTTGAACATTCCTGACGGGTTGCCGCTCATGTTGAACATGTCTGATATGGCAAGTGCATCGTCGCAGATCATCGGGTCGCCGGCTGCAGGTATCTTGTTGTGGTGTGCCACGATGATGATGTCGCCGCGCATGTCTGAAAGCTTCTGGAGAACGGGGTCTGCCAGCGGGCAGTATGTACATTTTGTTGAAGTGAACTGCTCAACGAGGTTCTTCTGTCTCAGCATGCTTTCGGCATATACGCTGACGTCCATGCCGGCAATGTCGTCCTCGGTGTACTCTGTAGGAGCCTGTCCGTTTATCTTTGTCACCTTAACGGCCAGTGTGTGCTTGCCTGATGCAGCGTCTGCAGGTATTGTGGCGTTGCCGTTCACGGTCTGCGGGCTGTTTGTCAGCGCAACGGGTGTTTCGGCTGTAGCTATCACGTTGTTGTCAAGCATCACGTCGATGGTGTATGCAGACGGGATGTTGTTTCCGTTGTTCTTTATTCTGTAGCTGTAGGCGATGTTCTGTCCTGCCTGCACGAATTTTGATGATGTGAATGAGCTTATGGTGATGTCTTCGTCGGGGAAGCTGCCACCCTTAACAACGGCCTGTATGCAGAAGTTGCCGTACTGTGTGCCGAAGTTGTACCATCCTTCGCCGCCCTCTCCGAGGTTTCCGTACATGAGGCATCCGCCGTCAACAGCTCCGCCTGGGTTTACGTCCTGGTCTACTACCAGCGGATATTTTCCAGGCACTGATGTGAAGTCGTAGCAGATGAGATAGTCCACACCGTCTTCTACGGCTACAGGTGTCGTGAGCGTAACGTCGTTCCATCCCTTCTGGGTGCTGGCTACGGCCTCTTCCGACATGAGTGTCATCTCACCGCTTTCGAGCGCAACCTTGTAGACGCTTACTTTAGATGCTCCGATGAGCTCGCCGAGAGCGAAGCGCACTTTGGTTATCTGTCCGCCAACGAAGTGGCCTATCTGTGCCTTGGTGAACTCAACGCCGGCTTTAAACTGGCCGCTGCCGTTCAGTCCGAGGGCATTCTCGCCCATTTCGTCTGAGTCATAGTAGCCCATTATTCTCTCGTCTGCGTCCATCGCTATGCGGTTGGGACCCATTGCCGGAGCCATGTGCTTGTTAATTACGGCTGTGCGTTGTTTTGTTACTGTGATGCTTCCGTCTGGTGTGAGCATCTGTGCGTTGACTGTCGTGAGCGACAGCAGCAGTGCAATCAGTGTAAAAAATGTTTTTCTCATAACGTGATGATTATGGTTAATGATTTTGATAATTTGCCGTTTCAGACTTCCAAAGATAGCATTCTTTATTGATTTATGGTGCATAAAATAGGGGATAAAAAGGTGGACAATGATGTTAAATAATGTTTATCCCTTGATAATCAGATGTTTACAGACATGCACCGCAGCTATGATTTTGCCGCGGCGCATGCTCTTCTACTCTCATTTTACTACAACCTTTCGGCCGTTGATAATATATATACCCCTTTTCAGATTGTTTCTTACCTCGTTGTATTCGCCTTCTGCCACGATGCGTCCCTGCAGGTCGTATGCCTTAACGTGGCTGTTGCCGCTTTGCTCAATGTCTGTTATGCCTGTAGGCGTCTCGTCGAGCTTGATAATCCAGCTGCGGTAGCTTCCTCCCATACCTGAAAATCCTGATATAACGCGTCCGTTGCTGCTGCATATTGCTATCTTTGTGTCAACGGTGCCCAGCCATTCGGCTGCTTCTTTCTCGCCTTTAGATTTGAGCCAGTCTGCCAGGCTGATGCATTCAGAGCTGCCTGCTGGATATACATAAGGGATTTCCTTGTCTGATACGAAGAGGTCGCCGTCGTTGGTTGAACAGTATGCATAGTTGCCGTCTTCAAAGTCGTGCAGCTCGAATCCGTTGTCAACGGTGAACAGGGCGGCATCACCTAATTTATAATTTTTGTTGGAAGTAGTGGCATAATATTTTCCGTTGGCTGAGAGACTTACAGAGTTTTGGGCATAGAAATTAGGCGTAACGTGTTCATAAAAGAAAGTCCTGAACACTTTAAGCTGGTCGGAGAAGGCATAGCTGTCTTCAAGATATTTGTCCCACGCCTCTTTGAACAGATTGTTTTCCTCGTCAGAGGCATAATAGCTTTTTTCGGGCTTATATTCAGGCTTCTTGTCTATTTCATGGTTGTTATACTGGCGCAGCGAGTCGGCGTATGCCGTTGAGTCTTCTTTGTATGCAGCAATCTCTTCTTCTGTCATAAACTCATAGAGGTCGGGGGCAATGGGCTCTACTGGAAACTCGGGGAACTCGAGTCCAGGCTCGCACAGGCCCTCGTCGTACACCTCGTAGGTCCATGTTCCGTCCTGAGCCTTGTGATACACCAGCGGCAGGCACTCGTTGTCCTGGCGCATCAGCTGTCCGGCTATCACGGTGCCGTCTTCAGATATGCAGTTTGCGAGGATATACATCGGCGTAACCCCTGAGAAGTCTTTTTCGGGGTAGGGCAGTTCTTCATATTCGCCATAGGTGCCGTCGTCATTGAGGGTCCATAACACAGGCTTGTATTTAAGTTTTCCGTAAGGTATACCTTTTAGACCTATAGTTCCAACTATATATTTGCGTGAAGGCGTTATGCCGTTTGCCATAGAATATTGCAGGTCGCCTTCCTTCAGTCCCAGCGGTATCCATTTCTTGTTTTCTATGTCTAATATTGATGGCATTCCATCTACTGCTCCTACCAGGAAGCCATCGTTTGTGACTATATTGCCCATTCCAACCTGATAGTTAGTTATTCCATCATAATATTCGTCAAATTCATCTGTTTCAGTATTGTATATTCCTACATAAGCTTGGTCGTTTGTAATCATATACTTACCGTTTTCGCTCATTGCATGAAATCTCTTTTGTACAGGAATTTCCTTCATTGTCTGGGCAGACATGAAACTCGCACTCAGCAGTGTCACTACAAGTAATAGTAATTTTTTCATAATCGTTGTTTTTTAAGGTTCATGTTGAGTTAGTTTAATAATGCTTATCCCATATCCGGATTATGGTAAGTTTTGTAAAGGCACGCTTTATTGTGTTTTCACTTCGGTTTTGTTAAGAAACAGATGTGGTTCACATCGCAAATTTATCTTAATCATGCATCGCCGCCAAACTTTTTTACCCGGACAAATCCCTGACAACCCCTTATTTTCCTTGATTTATGCCTGTTTTTATGTCTAAAATCATGTTTTTAGCCTGAATCATGCATGATGTGGGTGATAAAATTCATATTGTCGCGCTGATGTTTGAGCTGGCAGCGCCAGCTGTTACGCGTGCGCTTTTTGCCGGTTGCTGCCGGCATGGAAAAGCCGCGGGACGGATTAATGTCAAAAATCTGTAAGCAAAACGCCCTGCTTTGCTTAACGTGCAGTCTCGGTATGGCGTCGTGCGACATAAACCGTAAGCAAAACCATGTCTGCTGCTTTCAGACTGTTAACCTATCGTTTTCGAGTCGTAAACGGCCCACTTTTGCATCGAAAGTGGCCCGTTTTTTATCGGCAAACAGCAGGTTAATAGTTTGGATTAAGAAGGAATGTGTTGAGTAGCAAAGAAAAAACATTAGTCTTGTTGTTCTCATTCAACCAACGATATAAATCTACAATGCAAATGTACCGGCGGATCTGCGCTCCGCCGGAAATAAATATCAGGATTTTCAATCCGCTGTCTTCCTTTTTATTATTCAACGATAGCATGATGCAGATTAATTTGTAGAAAAAAATCTGAATGTATTTCGGATAACAAATTAGCTGCGCTGACCTTCGGTTCTTATATTTTATGCAGTCGAATTTTTCGCTTTGCTCAACAACTCGTGCATATCCGACAGAACAATAGTCTTGTTGTTTCCGGTCAATTTGTTGGCTTTAACTCCTTTAATTTCTCGATATATGTCATCTTGTTTTTACTCTTTTTGATTTAAATTCTTTAACTTTAAAAAATAAAGTATGTTAATTGTATGTTACTTTTACACTTATTCTCCGTCTAATATCGGAAATACTTGAAAATTTAATTAGGTTTAAACACGTTATATATGAAAAAATCATTGGCAATTATGGCCGCTGTGACAGGACTGTGCGCACAGCAGGCTATGGCTCAGTATCCTCAGATTACGCCCGAAGCAAAGGCTAAGTTTGAGGCACAGCGTGCCGAGTGGGAGGCTCATTCAGACTCTGCTTGGCAGGTAGCGTTCCCCATCGTAAAGAAAGAGGCCATGGAAGGTCGCCCCTATGTGCCATGGGCATGGCGTCCTTACGACCTGAAGCAGGCCAAGATACCTGCATTCCCCGGTGCTGAGGGCGGCGGTATGTA
>ULYM01064565.1_pt1 | contig 11669 bp, 10 predicted proteins | sample 1962141 | NCBI WGS metagenome assembly ULYM01 (sample SAMEA4835862, study PRJEB28245) | human gut metagenome | biome: gut microbiome; material: fecal sample | place: Denmark | collected 2008
CGCGCAGTTATGGTAGTGGAAGAAGATAGAAACTTTTTAATATTTCAAGAATATGAAACGTGTAAAGATCATTTTGCCGGCTTTGTTGGGACTTATGACAATTCCGGCTATGGCACAGGAAACTTATCAGGATGCCAAACTGGCTGAGACTGCTCTTACGGGTACTGCCCGTTATGTGGGCATGGGTGGAGCCATGGAGGCTTTAGGTGCTGACCTTTCTACTATCAGCACCAACCCTGCAGGTATAGGTATGTTCCGCAAGAGTCAGGCAGCTCTTTCTGCCGGTGTGCTGGCGCAGTCGTCGGCCGACAAGAACTTCACTTTTGATGGCACCAATGCCTACATCGATGGAAAGAACTCGAAGGTGAGCTTCGACCAGATTGGTTTTGTATGGTCTATGGCCCACCGCAACCAGACTTACGTCAACCTGGCATTCAACTTCCATAAGAGTAGCGACTTCATGCAGATTCTCACGGCAACCAGTATGCTCAACGGTGCCTCACAGTCTAAGTTGGCAGCCAACAAGACTGACTACAGCAACTATATCGACAAACGATATGATGGCTACATCCGCAATGCGGGTGACCTGATCTGGAACGGTGTGGACGAGAATTATCATAAGTTGATGGGCAAGGACGAGAATAACTTGCAGAATTTCTATGATGGTCGTTCCTTCCTTTTCGGACAGTATCAGCATGGCTACATCGGTGTCTACGACTTCAACATCAGCGGAAGCATCAAGAACCGCGTATGGTGGGGTGTCACCTTGGGATTGCATGATGTCAATTACCACAGCGACTCTTATTATACTGAGAATTTTGTAGCCGAAAAGGAAGCCTATGGCGAGTCGCGCGAGAGTCTGAAGATTGACGGAACTGGATTTGATGTTAAGGCGGGTGTCATCTTCCGTCCTGTAGAGAGCTCTCCTTTCCGCATCGGTGTCTATGTCAACTCGCCTGTATTCTATGACCTGACTATGAAGGGTACTGCCGATCTGGATCTCACCGACAAGAATATTGTCAACGATCAGGGGCAGTATGCTACCGGACATAACTCGTCATACGTGGGTTACGACTATCGTCTCAATACTCCCTGGAAAGCAGGTCTGAGCTTGGGTCACACCATCGGCAACTACTTCGCTCTCGGTGCCACCTACGAATATGCCTGGTACAATCACATGGACAATCGTATCAAAGACGGTGGTTATTATGACGGATGGGACTACTACGAGTCGAGCAGCAGCGACAAGCCTATGAACGACCACACCAAGGCAACCCTGAATGGTGTGAGCACCCTGAAGTTGGGTATGGAGTACAAGCCAATTCCGATGCTGGCTGTACGCGTGGGCTACAACTATGTGTCGGCTTTGTATAAGGAAGATGGTGTGCGCGACCAGACTTTGATGTGCTCTTATGATGCTGATGGTAATACAGGTGTCAACATGGCAACTTCTACCGATTACACCAACTGGAAGGCGATCAACCGCTTCACTCTGGGTCTTGGCTTCAACTACAAGAAGATGTTCCTCGACCTGGCTTACCAGTACAGCGCTCAGGACGGTGACTTCTATCCCTTTATGAGCAGCAAGAACTTTGGCACTAAAGAGGGTTTCACTCCAGCCATCAGCAATGAGGTCTCAGCAACCAAGGTTTCCAACAACCGTCATCAGTTGCTCATGACCTTGGGATATAAGTTCTAAGACACGTAAGTAATAGCGATCAGGCGAAGCTATCGCTTCCTCTGGTCGCACGGAAAATTAGAGTAAAATAAAGAAGTTAAGGGAAGTTAGATGGGTTAAGAGACAAATGCTTTATTGTTTGAAATCTAAACAATAAGCAATGAACCTCCTACCAGTCTAACTTCCCTTATTTTTAGCCATATAGGAAATAAAAATCTTGAATTAAAAGATTTTTTGCTGAAATAGCATTAAAAATTTGCATTAAGCCCTTTTAAATTGTATCTTTGCACTTGATAAATCTCTGTTCAGAGCCTTTGAATGTCCGTTCAGAGACTTTGAATGTCCGTTCAGAGCCTTTGAATGTCCGTTCAAAGCCTTTGAACGGAGATTTTAAAGGTGTTTGGCAACAATATCTTGGGTGACAGACAATCATTTCCTCATAACAAAAAACTTAATATAACTATGGCAAAGTACAAATTAGTAGAAATGGCAGACATGGATAAGACCGGCACACGCAAGGTTTATCCTAAAATGGTGACCTATCGGACACTGTCTACAGAAGAGTTTATAAAGAAGATGAAGTGGTACAACAACGCATTACCAACGAGCGCGATAGAGGCTGCTTTAACGGATATGTGTAACATATTGGCCCGTATGTTGGCTATGGGGTACAATGTCAACCTGGATGGATTGGGAACCTTTTCGTTGTCCCTGGGGTTCGAAGACGAAAAACCTACCGAGATGCAGCATGACGATGACAAGATGGCGTATCGTACAGTGGGAGTAAAGAATATCAATTTCAAGACCTCGCCCGAGTTGATAAAGGAAGTAAGACTACTTGTCAACTCCGATCTGGAACGTGATATGAGTGGTGTAAAAGTTATCAAACGCGAGCTGTACTCCAAAGAAGAGCGTGTCAGTCGTGCCTTGGAAGAGATCCATGAAAACGGTTTCATCACCCTCACCGATTATGCAGCCATCAATCATCTAAGCCGGACTGCCGCCTCCATGGAATTGAAAACGTTGACAAATGACCCTTCTTCTCCTATCACTGCAAAAGGAAGAGGCTCTCACAAGGTTTGGGTGAAGAAGCAAGAGGAATAATCGGAAATTTTCGAATAACATGACTCAAGTTTCGCTTGTGGTTCAAGTACGGCCTGAAAGGGTAGAAGCTCTTAGCCCAGGGAGGGCACTGAAAAAGTAAAATCCATTAATACATACAATTAATAAATACAATTATGAAAGCTACAAGAATCATCACAACAGTATTTATTGCGCTTGCCTCACTTGCAGCCCATGCACAGGAAGGAGCATGGAACGGCGAACTAAACATAATGGGAACTAAGTTGCCTTTGGTATTCAACTTCTCTGGCGACGGCTGCACCATGGATTCGCCTTCGCAAGGTGCTAAAGGAATACCAGCCGAGAAGACTATTAAGGACGATGGTACAATAAAAGTTTCGGTTGCGATGATTGAAGCCACATTTGAGGGAAAGATGGAGAATGGCGAAATTAAAGGTACATACACCCAAAATGGTTTCCACATCCCTCTTACACTAAAGCCCGGCAAACTTGTAGTTAAACGTCCGCAAACTCCGGTTGCTCCATTTCCATATAAGGAAGAAAGCATAAGCTTCACAAATGCAGGATACACTTTCAACGGTACCCTCACCCTACCACAAAACTATTCTAAGCAGACTCCCGTAGTGCTGATGGTTACTGGTAGCGGACAGCAGAACCGCGACGAAGAACTGTTCGATCACAAACCCTTTGCCGTAATTGCAGATGCCTTGGCTCGTCAAGGCATTGCTTCCTTACGTTATGACGACCGTGGTTGGAATGATAAGAATATTGATTTCGGTCAATTCACAACAGCCGACTTCCTCCAAGATGCCGCATCTGCCTTACCATTATTGCGCAAGCGCTTCAATAAGGTTGGAATATTAGGACATAGCGAGGGAGGCACAATAGCCATGATGCTTGCCGCTGAAGGCAAAGCCGACTTCATTGTGTCGCTCGCTGGCATGGCTATATCTGGTAAAGAAACTCTCGTGATGCAGAACCGCCAGGCAATGTCATCCTTAGGCCAGCCTAAGGAGATGGTGGATTCCTACTGCACTAACATATCAAATATTCTCGACGAGATTGCCAATGGCAAGAAGACAAGTGAGATAACCATCGATGGAGTGCCAGACAACTTAAAGCCTATCCTAAAGAGATCATTAGAGCAAGCCGACTTGTCATACATACGCCATTTCATAACTATAGATGCTGGCAAGCAGTTGTCCAAGATTAAATGCCCAGTGTTGGCACTTAACGGCACAAATGACACTCAAGTGGACTGCGTCGCCAATACCACTATACTTGAAACAGGACTCTCCAACTGCAAGCACACTATAAAGAAGATTGATGGTGTAAACCATCTGTTCCAGCATTGCTCAACTGGCAGCATTGTGGAATATCAGCAAATAGAAGAAACCATTGCACCTGAAGTGCTGGAGACAATAACCAAGTGGATTAACGATCTGCAAAGAATAATAAATGAAGCTCAAGAATAAAGATTAATAAATTGAGAGTCGCCTATCCCAATAATACCCAATTACCAAGGAGGTTTGGGGATAATTATTTTATATAAAGACTTTGGCATACTATTTTTTATTTGTAACTTAGCAAATTAAAAACGCTAAGTTACAAATAAAGCTATGAAAATTGCAGTATTCTGCTCTGCCAACAAGCATATCGACCCCGACTTCTTTAGCCTTACCGAGGAGTTTGGCAAACATACAGAACATCTCAAACGGCAGCTTCATACTCTTTTGTCCCATCATAGCTAATGGCGACCACTTCAAGTCGGCTGCCATAATCCGTATACTCAACAAAGACGAAGGACGCAAAGCCTTCGGAATGTACGAAGCCGAAATTACATTTGTCAACCGCCAAGAACAATTCATACGCTATACTATAACCCAAGACATACGCCCCACAAACGAAGGAACAATAAGCAAGGAAGGATTTGCCACAACAGCAGCTATTAGTAATGAGGACAAACAGAAGATTGCTGTGGGCAAACACGTCTGGCTGCTCCTTTTCCTGAAGCGAGGAAAAGAAGGAACCAAACGAAACCATGTGGAAGAAATATCCATCCACAAATATACTTATCTTTGACGGATAAATCAACAAAACGCTAAACGTTGGCATCATGAAGTGAAGCTGATGGAGGTTGACACGCATGAAGTATTCTACGATAAACCTACTTATATATATATGTGGAGATTCCAAAGTTCGACAAGAAGGAAACAGAACTTGTAACCATGTACGACAAGTGGATGTATGTGCTTAAGAATCTTTCAAGACTCATGCAACGCCCAGCAGCACTTTAAGAGCGCATCTTTACCCGACTTTTTGAACAAGCTGAAATATCCAAGTTAAATAACAAATAACTAAATATGTACGAGGATAGTGTAAATGTCTACCGTGATATAGTGAATGCTATACGGACTGCGGAGAAAAAGAAAATTGTTGCCGAAATGACAGGATTGTCCATTGAGGAACTACAATGGATTTTAAACACATAAAAACAAAGCCAACTGACTTTGCACTAACAGTTTAGACACAGTTACTTCGGGGAGCAAACTCTGTACGACAGGCGGATACATTAATCTGTAATCGGATTAATGTATCCTTCCTGATCATATCCCTTGCGCTCTCTGTTGATTAAATCAATCAACTGCTGAAGTTCAGCAATGGCAGTATTGATTTCCTTAAAACGAAGGAGTTGCTCATCATACCGTTTAGTAGAACCATGCTTCAATCGAGATGAAATATCATCTGGGATTAAATAGTATGTTCGTTCTTCGCCTAAATACTTCTGGAACTCCGAGAGGAATATATGAATACCTGCCAGATCAAAGTCACCAAAGTGAAGATACTTATTGGAAATAGATGTGAGCCATTTCCTAAGATCTAATGACTGAGGGTAACGAGATACGAACAGAGCTTTTTGTGGCAATCTATGCCTATGCAGATACTCTTCAAAGAGATGTCTTTGCTTGCGAATCATCCTAAAGTTCTCCATATTCTCTATGCCTATGACTGTAACATCATCAGGAATTGTAAATATCTCCCAGTCTGTAACAAACACAAAACTTCCTTCTTGAGGATTGACCACAAATCGCTTATCGCCCAATGAACACTCAATAGGTTCATAGCTGTTGATTGGAAATCCTGGACAAGAGCGTACCATGACAAGTTTGGAAATACCCGTGTCTTCAGCCATTGAGGAACGTGACCCACATTCTTCGACTTCCAGTATTCGGTAATTCTCATCTTTGTCAATGAGATATCTTTTCAATGCTTCTATATCACGGGCACGATATGATTTTCTTGAACCACGCGTAATGATCTGCAACAGTCCCTCATTCATGAGTTCTGTAAGCAAGCCTTTACTCAACTTTGAACCTGCAACAGTCTTACCTGATATCAATGCTTGTATGGATGCGCTTATAGCCATATTCTGTTTTATTTTGTTCTCTTCAACAGTTTCTCCACTCTCGTTTTAGTGCCATGCTTGCTCAACAGATAAGTATAGCGATAATCATAAGGATTGTATGATGTTGGCGAACTATTAATCAGATATATATTACGTGAGTTAGCAAACTGCAGTATACCCTTTATGTTATTAGGATGCAGTCTTCCTATCTCGTCCATCATACAGTGCACGATAAAATCACCACTCTTGCGAGCGGCTTTCTTCTTAAAGACATTAATAAGCATAATGTTGACCATGGCCTTTACTAAGATGTCTGTACCATCAGATCCCACATTATTAATACGCTCTACCCAGTTGGTGTCGTTATCATTCTCTTTGACACGGAATTGCAAACGGAAAGCATCACCCAACGAAACCGTAGGACGGTTAGGCTCGTTCTGCAACTGATGCGACAAACTCTTTAGATAATCTACTACCTTACGGTTTACTTCATCTCGATTGTCACTTGAAAAGAGATTGAGTTCGCCAATAGAGAGCTCATTCTCTACTGTATAGTCATGAATAGACATCAGCAACTGCATAAGCTTGTCTGAAGACTCATTGGCTCTTAGTTCAATGCTCTTGATCACACCCGCAAAGTTCTTCTCTACAAAGTCACGATTGATGTCAAGTATGACACCATCTACATCTGACCTACGCTTCATAAGCGCGCCAATCTCTATCGACACACGTCCAAGAATATCCTTGTAATGTTCGCTCGTACGTCTACGGAATTCTTCAATCTTATTGTTGTCCATAAAGTCTTGCAAATCTACTGCAATCTGTAGATATTCACTGTCTGTAACTGGCATTGTGTTAAAATGGAAGGCATTCTGAGGTTTAAAGTATCTATTGAAACTTACAACCATATCTTTCAGTTTATCAATTGATTCGCGTTTTTGGTTCACCGTTCCCCTCAACTGAATCAACAACTGTTGACAATCCTGATGCGTCGGAATCATCGTATCGTCAGTAAGATAAGTATCTGGTACTAAATGCTCTTTCTCTACAACCTGATGATATTGGGTCAATCCATCTCGTCTATGTTCGAGATCATTAAGCACAATCTTCTGACGCTCTTCAAATTTATGTCTCTTCTTCTCTATGCGTGAACGTTTATCTTCGTATCGCTGACGCAACATGGCAACCTGATTTTCTATATCCTTGATACTCTTTCTGATCTCAGGTTCCTTAGCGAAGAGATTTTCTTCTGCATAACGGTATCTGATGACAACATCGCGATCCGACTCTATCCCTTGTAATAGTTGGCTAAGCTCATCCAATGCTTTACGATAACCAGCCAACAGATTTACATCAACGCCCTTTCCTTCAAGTTCAGCTTTTTGCTGCTCATCCAACAGGTTCTTTTGGTCATCAAATTCGTTATGTCTATCATCTGCTTCTGATTTTTGCATATCTTGGAATACACGCAAATCATCATTAAGAGCCTTTACAGATTTATTGAATAAAGAATCTAAGTCTTTTAAATCCTTTTTATTCTTAGCCTCTTTATTCTCTCGTGCTTCTTTTTCAGACTGTACATGAAGAAGGGCAACATTGAAAGCACGCTCACGCTTAGCCTTCTCTTGCTCAATCAATTCTTGCTCTTCCATCTCCAACTCATGTTGTTTGTTCTGTAGATTCTGTCTCTTCACAGGGATCTGCTCTTCCTCAACCTTTAGCTTGGTAGCTTTCTGTCGAAGCGGATTGAGCGAGGCACCATACTTCTTTCCGAGTTTAGAAATATTCTCTTGAAGGGTCACTGGCAGCTGAGATAGTTGTCGGTTTAACTGTTGGAGTTGTTTTTCCAATTCCTTTTTCTTATCCATGTATTCATTAGGAGTATGATGGACTGCATCAATGTGGTCCAGATTAAGTTTGATGCCAAACAGAGACTCTGACTGCCCAGCAGCCTCAGGTTCAAGCCCTTGTGCATATAGTATCCGTTCATCATCAACTACCTTACCAATAGTATCTTCCCAACCTTCAGTATGCTCACATAGCCACTGATAAAGAGAACCATCCAAATGTGCAAGTAAATTACTGATCTTGGATATTCTTTCACGACAAACCGTTCGGTCTGTCTCAAGTCGTTCTTGTTCACGATCAGATGCCTGTTTCAACTCAGTTTCCTTCATTTCATATTCACTCGTAATTTGAGCTATCTGACTCTTTACTGTCATCTGCTGAGCGTCATTCTCCTTCTCATCCATATTCAATTGTAGAAGTTGGGCTGCCACCAGCTTAAGATTGTCCGCCATAGGATGCCATTGTCTCAGTTCTTTCAGTGCATTATCCGCTCTATGCTGTTCGTACAAAAGAACCTGAAGACGTTCATCTGACTCATGCAACCAAACTCGGTATTCCTCCATGATGTGATTTCTACCTTTAGAACGCTCATCCTCATAGCGATTACGTTCTTTCTGTAATGAAGCCTGCTTCTGAAACAAAGCCTCGTTCTGAGCATTATCAAATGCCACAAGCGCATTATGAAGCTTTGCTCTTGCAATATTATATTTTTCCTCTATGGATGCGTGAGTTTTAAGAAGGTCGTCCAGCAACATCTGCTTATTGGCGATTTCTTGCTTGATGGAATCCTCACGAGCGGCAAGTGCAAGTTTATCTTTGATGCCCATTGCATCAAAGTCCTTCCTTGCCTGAGCTATCTCTTTCAACTTGCTCTTCTTACCGCCAAGGTCCTGATTGAGTGAATCTTTTTCCTTGTCATAGTCGGCTGTAAGTTCCTTTTCACGGCTACGTTCCTTCTCTATACTGTTATTGACCTCTTTAGCTTCTGCTTCCAGCAGTGGAATCTGCTGTTCACAATCAGATACTACATGATTCAACATCTGCCACACATCCAGCAATTGTTGGTCAAGTGCAACGATCTTTCGGCCTTGTTCAGCTATTTTGAGAGCCTGTGTGCGTACGGGGAAATTGCCATCACGGGTCTGACGAAACCAACAGTCTATCTCGTCATATTCGCGTTCAAAGTCTGTAACCAGTCTTCTGTATGTCTGCAAGTCTATAGGTAGGTCTTCATCAGCCATAGACTGTATGATAGTATTCTTCACAAAGTCTGCGTCAAGCTTGGTATTCAGGAAGACATTCTGGATACTTCTTGGAATATTCTGATAGTGAGCACTCTGTACAAGTGCATAGCGTGTGTACTTATGGTCGTGTGTATTACCAAAAATAATATCCTTAAACATCAGTCCAGAGTCGATTCTTGCTGATACTGCCACATTCTTATCAATACGCTCACGTATCTTCACCCAGTCACTCAACACCTGCTTGTCGTCATCAATGAGCCACTCTCTTTGATAAGGAGCATCAATGAATCGCCATGAGGCACGTCCCTGATATCGGCTCACCAATATGGTATATGCACCATTGTCTCGCATCACCTCATAGAGAATATGCGAATTAGACTGTCGGAAATAGAACTCATCAAACGACTTTTGCCCTTGCTGGATGCCCAAACGATGCTTGTCGGCATTATAGAAGAAAAGCAAGGCTCTCAGCACAGTGCTCTTTCCGACACCTTGTGTTCCAGTGAAATGCACATTACCATCTACAGATATCTCTGCATAAGGAATATTGGCGCTATTAATAAATATGATCTTATTCAGGTACTTCATCTTCGTTTGCTATTTGAATCATGTTGACAAGTTCCTCTGCATAACGGAATGCAGATGTAACCTTAAACGTCTCATCTTGTTCGCTGATACACTCTGCAAAGCCCATACTTTGCATCTCTTGCAACAGCTTGTTCACAATCTCCAGATTTGAACCAACTCCATATTTTTTGAACAAATGACTGGCTTTCTCCTTAAGTTCAATATCCAGACTTATCTGCTCTATCAGATGACTCTTTCGGAACTGATAGCCAGCAGTAAATGACTGATTGTAACACTTCAGAAAATCAAGATAATCCAACCATTTAGAAAAGCTTTCCAACTTCTGCTCGATGGTTTGTTTTCCTTCTCCTAAACGAGAAAAGTAGAAGTAACCGTTACCCGACTCCAGTTGTAGACCGATTTCCTTGAAATAGTCTGCATAGTCTTCAACATTCTCCTCGATATCCTCATATAGATGGCGGATAGAGGAATCAGTACTGTCAACCGAGAGAAATTCTCCACGGCTCAGTCGCTCGTATATTCTTTGGGTGTTATTTCGCATAGATAATAGGATATTCAATGTCTTGATAAGTTGCATATTTGCCAGTCATCCGGCATTCTTCAGGATGAAGGATAACAAGTTGGCAGAAAAGAGCTGCGTGGTCTTCAATATTACGTTTGGCTTTATAGTCGTATCTCAGAATGAATTCAAACAGATTGTAACTAGAAGCAGCAAAGGCGTTCCACACTTCTGTAGGATCCACCTCTTTTAGACGTTGCACATGTTCCTGCAAGTCTTCCTCAGTCAGCGGTTCAGCTTCTGTTCGTGCCGTTTTATGAATGCCATTACGCTCAGCAATACGTCTGAGTATCTTCACAATCTGATCATTCTCCCTTAGCATTGCCAGTGAGAGACGGACCTTGCTGTACTGACGAGACTCCATCCATAAAGGATTTCTGTCTTCTAACACTTGTACAAGGTTAGTATCTGTCTTGATGAGCAATTGATCCTGTAGATATTTCAGTTTGCGTATCTTCTTGTAGAGTTGGTTCTGTTGGTCTATCTGGTTGATATAGACAATAATCTGCCTGTCTATCTCCATCAGGGCATGATAAGCCTCCACAAAATCATGCTTCACATCGCTGCACGTCTTGGCCATGTGTGGATCATTGGCCATAATAAAGAAAGCATGCTCATTTTCCATCAACTTCTCACATTCACGGATCATTGAGCGGATACTATGGCTCTTTTCATCAAGGTTCTGGAGTCTCGTCTTCTTTATGAGGTAGTTGGGTTCCTGCTTATAAGCATGGTCCATGTTACGTTTCAAGTCAACTACGTTTTTCAAAGTTCTGAATCCAGTCTTCTTCAAGAGCTGACGCACACTGTCCTGATAACCAGCCTTACGATTTACGTTGGTTTCTTGGAGGAAATAGCCTATATGCTCCTTCAGTGTGTTGATGCATTCCTGTACACTCAGCACACTGATTTCCTCGTTGACATTCAGCACTTCCTCAAAGAAGTTCAGATAGTCACTCTCGATTTCAACTGTATTGCCTGCTTCTACCAGCACACCATAATCAACTAGTCTTTTCAGGCGATTCTCGTTGTCTCCGACAAGATCCAGTGCCAATCCTAACGAAAACTTCATCAATTTCCGCTTCTCGAACATCTCACTGAGCAGTCTTTGCTCGCGTGAGAGTGTCTTGGTCAGCTCTTCTATGGTTCTGAAATGTGTAAAAATATCCATGTAAATTGATGTTAGTATCTAAAGTTTCCCATCCCAAAATAATAGGGTAAAAATAACAGTTTCTCGATAAAAAGTTGTATCTTTGTAATCGC
>ULYM01014657.1_pt1 | contig 11631 bp, 10 predicted proteins | sample 1962141 | NCBI WGS metagenome assembly ULYM01 (sample SAMEA4835862, study PRJEB28245) | human gut metagenome | biome: gut microbiome; material: fecal sample | place: Denmark | collected 2008
ATTATTAATATATTTTTCAAAATCCTTCTTTTCCATGATTCCTTGTAATTTTAATAAGCCTTCTCGTTCAACCCCCTCTTGATATTCCGGACGTTCTAAAACCGGAGTGAAACGGATTTCGTAAATTGTATCATTGTACCCTTTCTCCTTTGCGGAATATCGTTTTCCTTTTTCCATTTCTGTCATAAAAAAACACCCTTTCTAAAATAAATTTTATCATTTATGAAAATATATTCTATTCTATACATCCCCGCTCACATAGGCTCACAAAAATACCGTCTCCAATGATAATATGATCCAAGACTGACATATCAAGTAATTTCGCCGCATCAGAAAAAGCTTTTGTCACTCCTATATCTGCTCTTGAAGGTTCCGGATCCCCGGACGGATGGTTATGAATAAGAATTATATTATAAGCCTTATACCGAAGAGCCCAACGCATTCCTTCTTTTATATCTGCAGGTGCGGCATTCATATTTCCTATACTCATTTCTTTATAGCCCAGTAGTTTATTCTTTGCATTCAAGAAACAAATCAAAAAATGTTCCTGGCTTTCATGTCTGAGCTTTTCCATAAAATAAGAGGAAACCTCTCCCGGAGTACCAAAGTGCGGTAACTTTTGCTTGCTGTATAGACAACACAACCGCCGGCCTAATTCTACGGCTGCACAAATAGTGATTGCTTTATCTCGCCCTATCCCCTGAATCAGCGTCAAATCTCTCCAGTCTAAATCATCAAACCCGCTCCCTCCTGCCGTCACCTCCAAACTTTTCACTACTTCTCCGGCAATTTCTAAAACCGAATGACCATGACGCCCCGTACGCAGAAGAATAGCGACTAAATCTGTTAAACTGGCATTTGTTGGTGACTCGGCAAATCTTTCTCTTGGTTTATCCTCACTTCTCATTTCCTTTATCAGCATGAACTGACTCCTCAATATGATATGAATTAACCAAAATAAATTTTTATCGCAGAATCTTAAAAGCGTTTATAAAGCCAGGCGGCAATCAATATCCCGATAATGCTAATTAAATTAGGAGCAAATCGAATTCCAAAACGCAACTCTATGATGGCAAGATTCAAATAGATATCCTTTAAATTAAATATTTCATAGGTTTGTGTAAAGTAAGGCATCATTCCTGAAAAACTGACCTGATTCAATACTTCTCCTACAATTCCTCCAATTAATGCACCACACGCTAAAAAAAGTAAAAGTGAAAATACACTGTGTCCGCTAACTCTCATTATATCCTCCGTCTGTTACTCAAAATGTTTCACCTAAATATATTTTTCCTGAAATAAATTCAGATAATTGTTTTCCTGTACGATCCGTACTCCTATATTGATAAATGACACGCCAAACAACACCTTTGTATTCAAAAATATATTCTGTAACAGCTAGGTTTATTTTTTCTCCTCTCGTCATTTCATCAAAAATAAAGTTCAGTTTTTTCCCATTCTCCGATTGAATCTTAATATCTGATTCCTGTATTTTCAGATTAGATACATGAGGATTCTCTTGCAGAATACCCTTGGCTGTAATTGCAACAGATTCTACGGATTTATCAGGTGTGGCTGTATCCGCAGTAACAAAAATCTGTATATTCTTATTATGACCTTCTGCATGAATACTCTTGGCTGATTTTGCCTGAAACTCTACCTGTTTTCCTTCTGAAAAAAGCTCAAATGGTGTCACAACCGTAATAGTTGCATTAGAACATCTGACTCTGTTTTTTCCAAAAACAAATTCATCCTCTATTTCATCATGCCGACATCCGGACAACAATAGGAGTAACCATGACAAACATATAATTAAGATAGCTTTTCTGTTACTAATCAGTACCAACGTTCTCTCCTATATAAAATTTAACTATTTATCTGATTATTAATTATACCATAGGGATTAATATATATTTGGTTTCTGTGATAATATAAATAACAGTGAAAGGATAAAAAATGTATATCGGTATAATAGCAGAATGGAATCCTTTTCATGAAGGACACGCCTACATGCTTCAAAAAATAAAAAAACAATACCCGCAAGCTCCAATTATTGGGGTAATGAGCGGATCTTTTGTCCAACGTGGCGAACCTGCACTATTCAACAAATGGATACGTGCTAAATGGGCCCTTTCTCAAGGAATGAGCGCTGTCATAGAATTCCCTACATATTGTGTACTTCAAAGTGCCGACATATTTGCTGAATATGCCGTTTCTTTTTTGTCTCAGTTGGGGTGTACTCATGTTGCATTTGGTGCAGAATCACTAACCCTTCTTGATTTCAAAAAACTTGCTTTATGGTCTTTATCAGAAGAATGTAACGAATATTTTCATAACTTTCTCGAAAAAGGATTCCCATATTCTTCTGCTATTACGCAAAGTATGGAAATTAGATTTCCTGAATTATCACAGGAATTAAAAATGCCTAATAACCTTTTGGGCTTCAGATATATTTTGGCTGCGACAAAACAAAATCTGCCTTTGTCTTTTATTGTCATCCCCCGGAATCAATTACATCCTGCTTCTGCAACACTTGCACGCCAAAGTCTTATTGATGAAGGAGATTATCCCCTTCTGCCGCCCGATATAAGAGGCGAAGCAACAAGACTGATAAAATCAGGAGAATACTTATCCTACTCGAGATATGAATCAGCTTGCTTGTTGATTAATAAGCGACTCAGTAAAAAACAACTCACTGACTCTCATTTATTTAGTGAAGGATTAGAGTTCCGGTGGTTTAAAAGCATGAAGGAAACTACATGGTCCCGGGCTTTAGATCAAGTAAAAAATAAGCGCTATTTATACAGCAGACTAAAACGTATCGGAGCCTCTTTACTTTTATCAGATCAAAATCCTTCTCCATTCAGTTTTAAAAATAAAATTCCTTATGCACGACTTCTTGCATTACAGGAAAATCAAAGTTTTGTATTAAAAAAATCAAATCTGCCAATTTTAACAAGTGTTGCAAAAGCGCTGAGAGAATTATCTCCTCGAGATACTGCTATCTTGAATTTGGATATTGCTGCAACAGATATACAAAGCTTTTGTATGTCCAATGAAAATTACCGAACAGGCCGATTAGATTTTTATAATTCGCCTGTCATAATGTAAGGGGAAGCTTTACATTACTTTTCTAAAACATTATTATGTATAAATAGTCATTAATTCTATGTAGGATAAATCAAGCAGACATCTTTACAGGTAATGGCTTATAAAACTATTGCTTAGGGAGGATACATTGTGATTGTACAAAATAATATAGGAATTTTGCTTGCCTTTATCCTTTATTTGGCTGTAATGATGGCTATCGGAATTTATTATTCCAGAAAACAAAAGAAGTTGTCCCAGTATATTCTGGGAGACAGAAAACTTGGCCCCTGGGTTACATCCATGAGTGCAGAAGCTTCTGATATGAGCGGATGGATGCTGATGGGATTACCCGGATATGCTTATCTGCATGGTTTATCTGCTTTCTGGACCGGGTTCGGTCTGATTGCCGGGACGTGGGCAAACTGGGTACTGACTGCTAAACGTTTACGCCATTACACCGAAATTGCTGACAACAGCTTAACAATTCCTGATTATTTATCAAATCGTTTTGAAGATAAAAAAAGTGGATTGCGCCTTATTTGTGCGTTATTTATTATTCTTTTTTTTGTAATTTATACATCCTCAGGGTTTGTGTCTGCCGGGAAGTTATTTAATACGATTTTCGGACTTCCTTATTTTACAGCGCTTTTAGTCGGTGCTGGAGTCGTCATCTTTTACACCTTTTTAGGCGGGTTTTCCGCAGTAAGTATGACTGATTTTGTTCAGGGCATCATGATGTTTTTTACGGTACTCTATATCCCCATTGCGGCTACCATTGTCATGGGAGGACCTGCACCCACTGCGGCTGCACTTGCTGGTGAAGGGCGAGATTTCTTTTCATTTTTTCCCGGCTCAATGAACTTCTTAACTTTAATTATCATGATGATTTCTTCTTTGGGTTGGGGACTTGGCTACTTTGGACAACCTCATATTCTCGTCCGCTTTATGGCAATAAACAATCCTTCTGCATTGAAAAAATCAACAAAAATTGCTATGTCCTGGGTTATTTTATCTCTTACATTTGCCGTTGCTATAGGTGTTGTCGGAAAAGCATATTTAACAACGCCTTTAGAAAATGCTGATGCAGAACGTGTTTTCATTGTCATGGCCGAAACTCTGTCTGTTCCTTTTGTTACAGGTCTTATCTGGTCTGCCATTTTAGCAGCTATCATGAGTACGGCTTCTGCACAACTATTAGTGACTGCATCTGCTGTTTCAAAGGATTTATACCAGCCATTTTTAAGACAACATGCAAGTGAAAAAGAACTTATCTTTGTAAGCCGAATTACTGTTCTTCTTATTGCAGCTTGTTCGATTTACTTGGCCTCTGATCCTAACAGTTATATTTTTGCCATTGTATCTTATGCTTGGGCAGGCTTTGGTGCATGTTTCGGTCCTGCAGTCTTACTTTCCCTTTATTGGAAACGCATGACTCTTAAAGGTGCCTATGCAGGTATTATTGTCGGTGGTATCACTGTATTGATATGGAAACATTTTGCATGGTTGGATTTATACGAATTAGTTCCCGGATTTTTACTGTCCGTTGCTGCTATTATTTTTGTAAGCTTGATCGATAAAAAACCTTCGTTATCAATCCAAAATAACTTCGAGAAAATGGTTGAATTATCTAAGAATGACTGAACCCGAGCAAATTTACAGCACAAACAAAAAGAGCCTCATCATGAGACTCTTTTTTTGTTCATCGAGCAATCAATAAGCCGAGTTCTGTACCGTTAACACGGTGATGATTATCTATCTAGCCGACAAATTACTTTGCCGGTCAAGCGACACTACCCGGAAGGTCAGCGGGCAACCTCAACCCTTCCCTATTCGGTCTTGCTCCGGATGGGGTTTACCAAGCCAGTTGGTCTCCCAACTGCTGGTGTGCTCTTACCACACCTTTCCACCCTTACCGTTTTATACGGCGGTTTTCTTTTCTATGGCACTTTCCCTAGGATCACTCCCGCCGGACGTTATCCGGCATCCTGCCCTGCGAAGCTCGGACTTTCCTCACGCCTTACGGCCCGCAATCATCTTTCCTGCTCGTGAGTAAAAGTATAGCATTATAATTTTTTTATTTCAACTTTAAATATATGAAAATACATCTTGAGAAAAATTATCTTCTTCCACTAGTATGTTCCAACTTCTTTTTTCAAACTCTTTCCTAAGTCTTTTAGCAAGATAAGGAATTATGACCCGCTCTGTATAAAAATGTCCTCCATCTGCTATTAAAAAGCCGTTCGATGAAGCATCTTCAGCTTCATGATACTTCACATCTCCCGTTAAATATAAATCTGCTCCGGCAGATTCGGCCAAATCGCTGAAGTCTATCCCCGCTCCTCCCAGGATTGCTATTTTTTTTATTTTTTTATCAACATTTCCTGAATACTTTAAGCATGAAATCTCCAACTTGCTTTTTATATAGAGCAGTGCTTCTTGCCCATCCATTTCTTTGGGTAAATCACCAATTCTTCCCATTTTACTTTGATGCCCCGGATTTTTTAAGATGTAAATATCATAAGAAATATTTTCTGATTCTTGCTGTAAAATTGATTTTGCTTCATCTAATTTACTTTCTGTTACTGTAAACTCTAATCTGGAATTTTCTGTAAAATCATCCTCATCATCAAGTAAATAAAACTGACTCACTTGATTTCCTAACCTTTCTTTTAATTCTTTTTCCAAAACTTTCGTTGTCATTATTTTTGCATAAGCACTGATCTTATACAATTTTTCTGTATGTACAGGAACTAAACCTGAACAATTTTGCAAATGTAATTTTTCTGCTAAGGCATCATTGACCCCCAAATCCGCTGTATCTAAATTAGTATGTGCTGCAAAAGATACGATTTTATGCGTAAGCAGTTGTTCTATAATTCGGCCTTTAGTGGTAGATAAATCAATATCCTGTATCGGCTTAAATAAAAATGGATGATGGGAAATTATCATATCAATTTTATGATTTACTGCATAAGAAACATTTCCCTTGTTTACATCCAGTGATATAAGGATTTTCTTTATCGGTTGTTCTGTATTTCCGACTTGCAGCCCACTATGATCCCATTTTTCCGCTAGAAACGGCGGTGCCCATTTATTCATTATTTTGATAACGTCTGATGCAAATATTTCCATAAAATCTCCTCCAAAAGTTTTTTTTCCTTAATTGCTTTATCTCGTTTTATTTTATTTACTTTATTAGCTGACTCTTTTACAACACCTTGAATCACAAAATTTCTTTTCTTTATTAATTTTTCTAAAAGATTTTTAAACAAAGGATCCCTGTATCTTCCTTTTGTTACTCCAACCTCAGCATCCAACAAGCTGAATTGCTCCATTTCCCCTTGTGTTACATACATGGCTTCATACAATTGATTTTTTTCTTCAACCAACACCTCTTTTTCAATCCGGTATTTATTTTTTTGCAACCAGATTCGGAGATCTGAAATATGATTTTGCGGCTGCAACACAATCCAATTGAGTGTTTTTGCAATCAGATGATCCTTTTCTAAAACAGATTGCATCATATGTCCACCCATACCGGCAAGAACAGCCCCGTCTACTTCATATTTTTTCAGTACAGAAAGACCATTTCCAAGCCGTACCTCAACCCTATCAGCCATTTGTTTTTGTTCAATATGCTTTTTAGCCCTTTCTAAAGGCCCTTTATTGATATCTGCCGCAATTGCTTTTGCAATCTTCCCCTTTTCAATTAAATAAATCGGGATGTAAGCATGATCCGTTCCGATATCTGCTATGCACGAGGAACAGGGAATCAGATTTGCTACTGCTGATAAACGTTTTGTTAATTTCATCATATATCCTTTTAGATAATACAAAAAAGACTGAGTTGTATCAACTCAGTCTGCATCTCCATTGGTGGGCCCACCAGGACTCGAACCTGGGACCAGGCGGTTATGAGCCGCCGGCTCTGACCAACTGAGCTATGGGCCCTCTTGCACCAACACATGACTATTTTATCAACAAATCTTTATATCGTCAATATTTTTTATATGTTAATTAACGATTTTGCAGATTTTTTGAGTTTACTAAGTGCTTTCCCTTCTATCTGACGTATTCTCTCACGTGTCACATCGAAATACTTTCCTACTTCCTCCAACGTCCTTGTACGACCATCCCGTAAACCAAACCGAAGCTCAAGCACCTGTCTCTCCCGATCTGTCAGCTCTTCTAAAAGTTCTTCTATCTGCTCTCGCAAAAGAATAGAACCTGCTGCATCATCCGGTGCTGTAGCACTGCGATCCATAATAAAATCAACTAATGTCGAATCTTCTTTCGGGCCAATCGGTGTTTCTAATGATATCGGCTCTTGTGCTATTTTTTTTACCTCTCTGATTTTAGCAACCGTAACATCCATTTCTTCGGATAACTCTTCGTTTGTTGCTTCTCTTCCTTTTTCCTGTAAAAGTTGACGTGAAATTCGATTTAATTTATTAATTGTCTCTACCATATGGACAGGAACACGTATAGTTCTTGCCTGATCTGCAATGGCTCTTGTAATTGCTTGCCGTATCCACCAAGTTGCATATGTGCTAAACTTATATCCTTTTGTATAATCAAATTTATCTACTGCCTTGAGAAGTCCTAAATTTCCCTCTTGTATTAAATCAAGAAAAGGAAGTCCCCTTCCTAAATATTTTTTTGCAATAGATACTACCAGTCGCAAATTTGCATCTGATAATGCTTTTTTCGCTAAAACAGCCTCTTCCTTCTCTTTATCTGTCGGATTTTCAAAAGTTCCTTTTTCTACCGACTTTGCCAAAGTCACTTCTTCTTCGGCCGTAAGCAGTTTAACTGCTCCGATTTCTTTTAGGTACAACTTTACCGGATCATCTATATTTATATTATCCGTTGCATTTGTATTCCCCTGCCCGATTTCCTTTTTTTCATCTTCCTTTATTTCTTCTTCTAACAACTCCAGTTCTTCATCAGAGGCATCCTCATCAAATCCGACTTCAATATTATTCTCATGAAGAGTTTTATATATCTCTGCAAGCTCCTTTTTGCTTAAATCTTTTTCATTGATGAAATCTACTATATCTTTATTAGAAACCGAATTTTCATCTGTAATCTTTTCTCTTAGCTCTTCTACCCATGCATTTACTTTTTTATGTTTTTGTACCATACTTACACCCCCTTATAAGTGTCGGGACGATTTCAAACCCCAAGTAATCTGATTTCTCGACTAAGTTCGATACATCTCAATTGTTCTTTTTTGGCTTCCTCCTGATTTATATCCACTAACTCCGCTGCTCTCTTTGTATGAATTTTATATTCATTCTGCAAATAAATTTTTTTCAACGGGCGGATAAATTCTTCAAACGGCACACCTTTATCCTCTCTCTCGGTCACTAACAGCTTTGCCATCTTCTCTATATCCTCTCTGTTTAAATAAACTTCTGCATTTTCCGTGGAGATTCCTATACCCTCTATCTTTTGTAAAACTTTATAGAGTCGTTCATGAAACGGTTCAATAAACGAATATGAATCTAATTGGTTAAATTCTTTTGGCAACGTACGGGTTGATAAACAATACCTCAGAAGACCTTCTTCCAATTTCATCTGTTTTTCATCATTAGTACCGGTTAGTTTCGTTTTATCTTCTCTCCGAATATGCTGAGAAATGTAGATTTGGCCGTTGTTTTTCTTTGTATACCGGAAGGCCTCACTTCGAATCATCCCTTCATCCATATGTAGTGAACGTGCCATTTTCCTTATAAAAGAATTAAATAGATATGTATTATCTTGCGCTAAAAGTACTGTGAACATCTCATTCAGTATTTTTTGTTGTCCCTCTAAGCTCACGCCATCATACTGCTTACATAAAGACTCAAACAGATAATCTAATGCAGGTTTGGCTTGTTTCACGACTTCTAAATAAGCATCTCCGCCATGAAGGTTAACAAATTCATCCGGATCTTTTCCCTCTCCGATTAATGCAACTCTGAGCTTTAATCCGACCGATCCGGCGATTTCTAACGCACGTTTTGTTGCATTTTGCCCGGCAGAATCCATATCATAGCTAAAAACGACTTCATCTGCATACTTTTTCAGAAGCCTTGCTTGCTCAACTGTAAATGCAGTCCCTAAAGAGGCAACGGCATTTTTTATCCCGTTAGCATGCAAAGAAATCGCATCCATGTAGCCTTCCACCATGATAGCTTGTCTTCTTTTTTTTATTTCAGGTAATGCCTGATAGATAGGAAACAGCAATTTGCGTTTATTGAATATTGATGTTTCAGGGGAATTTAAGTATTTCGCATGGCTTTCTTCCGCATTTAAAATTCTCCCCCCAAAAGCAACAACTTTCCCTCTCAAATCCATAATGGGAAACATGCAACGATTCCGAAACGTATCATAGCAGCGTCCGTTTTTTTTGCCGATTAATCCGGCTTTTATTAGTATTTCCTCGGAAATATGCTTCTTTTGTGTAAAATCTTTATAAAGACGATTCCAATCTGCAGGAGCGAAACCCAGCTTAAACTGTTTAATAATTTCCTGCGTTAAGTGTCTTTTTTCGAAATAGGCCAGGCCGGGTTTCCCCATATTAGTTTTTAATAAACAATTATGGAAATATTCCCCTGCTAAAATTGTTACCTCATATAATTTTTGTTTCAAAGCCACTTCCTGCTTTTCTTTCAGTGACATTTCTTCTTGCGGCATTTCTATATGTGCCATTTCTGCCAAATGGGCTACCGCATCAAAGAAAGACAGATTATCGATCTTTTCTACAAATGTAATGATATCCCCCGAGGCATGACATCCAAAGCAGTAATAAAATCCCTCATCCGGTGATATAGCAAAGGAAGGTGTTTTTTCATGATGGAAAGGACAACATGCCCAATATTTATTTCCTTTTTTCTTCACGGAAATTCCGTAGGCTTGAATCACATCAATAATCTGATTGCTATCTTTGACATGCTGCAGAAACTCTTTATCAAATGTACGCATTATTCTCCTTTCATAATCAATTTTAGAAATTATAGAAAAAAACTGACAACTTTTCTCTTGTCAGTTTATATTTCTCCTTTCAGTTCATCTAAATTATTTAACTTTATTTATCGAATCCTTCGCACATTTTACATCTTTTGTTAATTCATTCCACCTGGCAATCAATATCTTAGTATATAAAACCGAATCTAATCCAAAACTACTTAACGCATAAGCATCACTCATTTCCACCAGAAGTGTTTTTCCTTCGTCAGTGACGCCAAAATCCAATGCATAAGCTCTGGGGGAAGATTTATATGCTTGTACTGCTTTTTTTAAGACTTCTGCATCAGGGAATAAATCCCATTGTCCGTGATATGGACTTAAACCGACTATTTCACCGTCTAATATCCAAATTCGCCATTCTGATAAAAATCTTACTTTTTCACTGCACCAGACATCAATATCTTCAAGACCGCCCCCAAGCTTAATTAAATCTTCTGATTTATCAAGCAATGTTCCCCTAAATCTTTTGACATCTATTACAGGCTTTACAAAAACATGCCAACACTCAGGATGACTGGTAATTGTAAATAAAGTCGATTGCCATATTTTTCGTCCTGTGAACGGCAATAGTTCCTCCGGATAATCTATAGGAACTAAATTCACACCGAGCCTTTCCAATGCCTCTTTGACGTCAGAAAAAGTACCAACAACAAGATCCGTCGGTACATTATCATTTACAGAATATATTGCTTTATATCTCACTACAGGAATCTCTAACTTAGCACATCCCTGCGCAACTGAATAGCAATTCTGGTTAAAAAAATCTCCAGAATGTTGGGTTCTAATAAATGCTTTCATAAACTTTTCTCCGAAATAGAAGTCCTACTGTTACAAAATTAATCATAACATTTTTAATGCAACCGGGCAAGATTTACCAAAAATAGACTAGTGCAACTAACGCTATCACAAAGCGATATATTGCAAATCCCGTCAAAGTAGATTTATTTAAAAAACGCAAAAACCAAAGAATGGATGCATAAGCTACTATAAATGATGTTATAAATCCTATAGCCAGTAAAATAAAATCATTTCCTGATAATTGTCCGGCCACCTTATATAAGTCATAAAGACAAGCCATAAACATCAGTGGTACCGCCATAATAAAAGAAAAGTCAGCGGCCGCTTTTCTTGATATACCAAGCAACAAACAACCAGCAATCGTACTTCCGCTGCGAGAAAATCCCGGCCAAAGAGAAAGGCATTGAAATAATCCGATTTTAAACGCATCAAGAGATGTAATTTGATCTACATCTGTAATTGTGAATTTTTTACGCATTTTTTCGGCCAGTATCATAAAAAGTCCACCGATGATTAACCCGACAATAACTGTCATAGGGCTAAATAACTTATTTTTTATTATGCCATGACAAAGAAATCCTATCATACAGGCAGGAAACATCGCTATCGCCAAATTCATCAAGGAAGCTCCTCTTTTTTGGAACCAGTGATGTGTATTCATCATATAAATAAATTTATGTCGATATACTACAATTACTGATAAGATTGCCCCCAGCTGGATAAATACAT
>ULYM01046273.1_pt1 | contig 11429 bp, 14 predicted proteins | sample 1962141 | NCBI WGS metagenome assembly ULYM01 (sample SAMEA4835862, study PRJEB28245) | human gut metagenome | biome: gut microbiome; material: fecal sample | place: Denmark | collected 2008
CCAAGCAACATCTTCTTGGCATAACCGTTTGTACGGCAGATATTGCCCTTCTTATCATAGCCGGTGTAAGAGGTGTCGCTGAAATTCGATGGGTCATCGGTAGTCCATAATATAGATAATCCGGCATCGCCTGTGGTGACCTGTATATTAGCCCCGTCAGTATATTTCCATATATGGCCGAACGGATTCTCTATACCACGATACCTGTTAGCGATCAACTTCTTCACTATCATGGCGAACGCCCGGCTGTCTACATCATGTGCCAAGTAATGCTTCAGAAATCCCAACACGGTATCCAGACAAATCAGTATCGTAAGGAACTTGACAAATTCCCAGTCTCCGAACACGTAGCGTTCAAACAGCTCGGCGATCGGAGACAGGGGGATTGAGACGAAGGTTATTAGTTTGAGGTTGCGCATAAATATTAATAATTGATTTTTTTAGTAGTAATATCAATAAGATTAGATGTATTAGTTTTTATTAGTATATCTCCATCTAGATCAATGCCATCAGATGTAAATTTATGCTTTCCCTCAGATATAATAAGAGGGTTAATGAATTTTCTTGTTTTATCAAGAAAGCCTGTTAAACATTCTCCATTACGGAAATATCCTGTTGTCCAATGGCCAGCAGCTTGAGAAGAAGTAACGAATTCTTTATGAAGAATTTCCCATGTTAATCCCATGTCTTTACTAACAAGAATAGAGCAATGTTGTGGTCTTATTGCGTCTTCTGGATAAAAATTCACAACACTATCATGATAATTTTGCCAATCTCTAACCGTATTAGCAGATTGAGTATCTTTCCAATTTTGAAGAACTTCGCTATCCGATATAGCTTCAATAGGAGGAAAATAACTCAAAGCATTAACTGAACTATCTATCTTAGTAAATGCGTATATATTATCAGTTACATCAGATTGTCTAATGGCAAATACTGTATTAGCCCATATCCTTGATACTTTCCTATGTGTTTTATCATCAGAATAAATTAAATCTATATCACAATGGAAAGGACCATCACTACCAACAAGAATTCCATATGGCGTTGCTAACATTGCTGAGCCTTTAACTGTTAATGTTATATTCAAATCTATCCAAGTATTTCCACCATCAACAGATTTAAAAATAGTATTAACTTCTCCAACAATAACGTATAATGAGCGATTATACTTATTGAATATAATAGAGTGTATATGTCTACCATTAGATGTATATCCACTGTCATTAAAATTAATAATGTGTTTCCATGTATCTCCACCATCTGTAGACTTATATATCGAAGGATTTTCATGACTTAATGAATATACTCCTGCATATAAGTTTCCTTTATCATCTTCACAAAAAGTCCATACGGTATCTCTATTATCTTCTGATTCTGTAGGTATATCAGAATTCGGATTGTACAATTTAAGAACTTGTTTAAAAGACGAGTCTCCATATTTTAGCTTATAAACCCCTCTTTCAGAAGAAGATATGTTACTATAAGAATCGTATGGAGATATGAATACATTTAATTTTGAATCCATATAAACTCCTCTCCAATCAGTAGCACCAGATATATTAAGAAGTTCCGTTTCACCATCGTATCCTATTTTAACAACTTTCCCCCCACTTCTTGTAGCAATAATTTCTCCATTAGGGTACATTACAGCATTCACTATATAATTATCTGAACTTTTAGTATCTCCTTGATATACTAAAACTCCTTCTTTGGCTTCATAAGCAATAGGAACACCTGTTACATTCTCTTTAAAATAAACATTAACATTAGAAGTATTATCATTGCTACTTTTAAATAAATATTTCCTACAAGTGTTTCTTACACTATTTGTAAAACTTATAGCAATATAACAATCTTCTATAGCTGTATATGTAAATTTTCCGAAAGCACCATTCCCCGCAGCAACAGATTTATAAAATGTACCATTTTCATCAGTAATTGATATGATAGAATGAACATTGCTTCCACCTGCATTAACTATAATCGTTTCCCCTTTTAATAATTTTATAGGAAAAGAATAAGATACATCAGAAGTGCTTGATTTATAAACATTCCCATTTATGTTAATATAATAACCTTCAGTTAGACTTAAACTTATATCTTCTATTAGATCTCCAATACGAGATTCTGCATTGTAATTTTTCAAAAAATCATACAATAGTCCGCCTTTTAAAGAAATACCATCTCGATATAACAATATGATTTTACCGTTTTCATAGAAAGATCCATCACTGTATTTTGATTTTTGAATAGTTACTAAATTATCTGTAGTTCCTTTATACGGAGCGTCATTTAAATCAACAAAAATAGCTTCAAAATCATTTAACGTAATTTCCAATCCATTTTCATCAGCAATATAAAAATTTTTTTCATCATTAAATATTCTAATAGTTCCAAAAGTTTTAACATAAGATTGAGTTGAACTTTCTTTGATAATATTGGCAGACTGTTGTGTTATTATATAATTATAAACAAAATCTTTAGATTGAGCATTTACTAATAAGCCATTAACAACCTTATGATTATCTCTATAAGCTAAAACTATTTTATTTTCTAAAGAATCTAAATGTTCATAAAAGTCAATTTTAATTTCTTGCAAATTATCCATCTTTCCAGAATAATTAGCTGGTATATCAGAAATATCCACATAAGCTATTTGAAAATCATTCAAGGTAATTCTTTTTAAGCCTTCAGAATTAATATAAAAACTTCTATTATTTCCAACGAATAATCTCACTACTCCATACATATCCACATTAGAAGAATCAATAAGATTAACAATACCAATTTTATGTTCAGTTATTAAAAAACTATTTTGGTTGAAATTTTCTTTTTGTTCTTTTAAACGAATATGATTATATATACAACCTCCAGAGACATTTGTTTTATTACGATAAAATAGTACTAATATATCTGGAGTAAATATAAAAGATCTATCTGTATAATTAGATTTTTGTATAGGTATAGGTTTATCTTGGTCATTTCTAAAATTCTTAGGATATAAAGATAAATCTATATAAAGAGCTTCAAAATCATTTAATTCGTAAGTTATATCACTATCCCCCACGATATATAAAATTCTATTTTGACTCAAAGCTATTCTGCAATGTTTGGATAATTTAATAGTCGATTTATCAATTCCATCCGTTATATGCGCATTAGAGTAAGTAACAAATACTTCTTGATAACAATTATTTATAATATTAGTCACCTCCCCCCTCAAGCTCGTCTCCCTCGCGTCCGTGTCAATCCACGGTTTCGAGGAATGGGCTTGCGTAAACTCATATATACGCCCATCCTTTCTCACGATATCTCCCGCATTGTACACTCCTTTATCGGAGAATTCTGGGAACTCGTCTATACCGGTAGCCATGTTTGTAGAATAAGTATCCTTTATCACGTTTCCCTTGTCATCCTTCACCGCTTGTATCGCCATGTCAGCTGAGGTCTTAGGAGTCTCATAATTTACTTGGGATGACTGATCTCCCAAATGGACAGCGTCACCATCCACCTCTCCTATTCCCTCTGATACATTTTTAAAATTACTGTTGATCTTATCGACCATCTGCGCCCCGTTATCCGGAGTCTGACCATTTCTATTATCTTTGATGGGTTGTATCGTTATAGCCATACATCTATTTTTTTTATCGTTTTTTATTATTTTCCTCCGCTCTCAGGCAACATTCCTATTATCTCATCCCTTAAGCTATCCAAATCAGATTTAGTAGCGTATCCGCTAAGATCTGAAGACGTTAGGAAACCGCTGACATCCGGAATTTCCGACCTGACATCGTTTATAGAATCGCTTAACTGGGTCTTCGTGACGAAAAGCTCTATGGACTTACTGACAGAGAAGACCTTCGTATCGCTAGGCTCATAGATCTCACCTCCCTTTACGACATCCCTCTTGTACATGAACAGGAAATCGGCTAGGTAAGAGCTGAACACATGTTCCTCATCTATATAATACCTGTCCTTATTGGACATCACGTTCCCTTTCCTAAAAAAATACTTATCCGTAGAGGCGGATGAGTATACAGTATAGTCCGATCCCATCTTGTCATCCGTAACGCTAACCGTAAGCACGTCCGGTATCCTAGGTCTTATCCCTCTTCTCGTAGAAGCGTTATTTCCCATAAATCAATCCTCCCATGATAAATCTTCGTTAGTAAGCACATATCCGTTAGCGTCCACGAAATCGTCACGCAGGAACCATAGATTGGGAGAATCCGCATAGTCTTCTTCTTCGTATGGGGATCTCTCCAACTTGACCGTATAGATATATTGTGGTGAGCCCTCCAATACTACTTGTTGCTCTGGAACGCTGGACTCGCTCCTCACGTATCTCTCCCCGTTTATCTCCACATGGCCTAGGCATAGGATATTGTTCAGCAATCTCCCCATCTCGAACGGGACTCCCCTATTATCCCCAAGGGTAAAAGTCATGTCATCGTACGGAACGCTATATAGCTCTATGAGTTTCTGGTTTTGAGTACGAAAGAACTCGTTACTCACATGCAATGACCTACCATCCGTCTTGAAACCTCCCTCTACGGCTAAGGTAAATACTCTCTTGCGATCATCCCCCGCATCGAATATGGCCTTGAACGGAACGATATTATCAGGATGGGTATATCTTATCAAGGAGCATTCGGCAAACTCGTCAATGTCACATTTACGGAACACGACACTCTCCAAGGATTGGTACCCCGTCATTATCACGGCCTTGTAAATACCGTTGTCAAGATCCATCGTTATCATGAACTCATATAAATAGGAAGTATTGTTTATCTTGATCTTGGAGGGATTCACCCGTATATATTGCCCCGTGGAGAGATCGTATATTCGCATATAGCAGCTCACGTTACCCATCAGGCATTGCACGATGATAGGATCGTTATCCCACCCAATCCTCTGGATATACTCCACCGGTCTCTCCACGGACGGGGAACTCACGTCAAAAAGGAGAGGGCAAACCTCGCTAATGCAATCTTTCAACCTCATATACGCATATAAATAAAAAGAGCCGCGCCCAAAGGATACGACTCCTCCGGGAACGGCTCTTAGGCTCTGAGACAAAAGTAAGTATTATTTTTTTATAATCAAACGGTTATGTTATGTTTTTAAGGAGCAACTCATAATCTACCGTCTGACCTTTCCCGATACGCTCGGTTATATCGGACACGTATCCCACGTACGTCTTACCGGAAAAGGAGCATGATATCCGTCCCTTATAGTTACCCGGGAACGGGGATAACCCAATGGTAGACACCTTTATCTTATCGGATCTCAACAACCTATCACTATCTTCTATGGTAATCCCTCCACGTTCGGATATGCCTTTTATGGATACATCGGCATTGCCCTCCGAGGACGTGAACATCAAACCGCTAGCGGACATACCGACGTATCCCTTGTTGGCCATCAGCATATTCCTTGGGGAATAGGCGGCGTTGAACATGGTATCGGGGAATAGAACGCCGGTTATGGGATATGATGGCTCAACGATCATTGTACGAGGGGTTAATCCACCACTTCCAAAGACGGCATCCACAATAAACACGTCATTGTCCGAATCAGTGTCCTTCGTCTCCTCATTCCTCTCAGTCACGAGGAACTCTATGCCATAAGGATCGGCACGATAAGGGCTTATCAACTTCAAGACATTGTCCGTGGCCTTTATCCCCGTGCTGAATGAGTTCGTGAAATGAAACTCGTCACGCCCGTTTATCTCGTCATATTCCTGTTTGTCGTAACCCACTTCCACGCCGCTATAGACTACCGAACTATCTATCGTATGAGTCATGGAGTTTATCTCCGTCAATGGCAACGGATCGGTCACGGAATCATAAAAATCGCCTAGAGGCTTAAATATAACCTTTCTGTTGACATCATCTATCTCCCAGTCATAGCCTAACACGGCCTTGGCGAACTCCGTGAACTTAGAGAATGACGTATGTATCTTTGCGTCCTTGATCCCACGTATGCTCTCAGCCGCCATGATATAGGGGATCGGAATATTCCCGGTCTTTATTTCCCCGGTATAATCCTTAAGCCCCATGTTCGCTAATATCTTAGTCAACAGGGTAGAGGTTTTAACAACATCGATAGAAACCGACTCGCCTTTATCAATGTATGTGACACTGATATCTTTCACGTTAGACACCTCCGCTTTCATCGTGTCCAACGTAGCGGCATCAATAAATAATTTCAAGCGATATCCTTGTTTTAACTCTATATCCTTGTCAATTCTAACTTCCTGTTTTTCCCCGATAAAACCTAGACCCGCTATATTCTCTTTACTGATTGTCACGTTATCCTTGTCTGTCAACCATAGATATAACCCCGGAGATACAGCATCCGGGGCTGATAACGGGGTTATATCAAAATTCAATACTAATCTAACCGTGATATTCGTTAACGACTCCACGAATGGCAATATGCTTTCTGAGGCTTCATGGTACGTGCCGATATCATATTGTACCAATCTACCGGGAATCGGGAAATTAACGTCATTGTAAACCATAGGGAACTCATGGTTTCCGAAATATTCGATAGGATATACACCGGTTTCTGTCTGTTCGTCCGTAGGATTGACGCTCCAAGACACCCTATTATTCAAGTACATCCTTTCATATGTCATTTTCACCTGTGGCATGTCGCTTACCGCTATGTCAAAAGTCTGCGATTTCTGGGAGTTGATAATGGAATAGGTATCATCATCGATCGCACTCAAGGTAAGCGTATGCCCATCGTCACTATAGCTCATAAAGTCCAAAGAACAACGATACGCCTCTTTGTACGTAAGATCGTTAATTTGCCGATATATCACTATCTTTGCGGAAGATTCAATATACTTGGATAGGTATAAATCCGTCAAAAGATCGTAAGCTCCTTTTACGAACTCGAACTTCTTGGCAAACTTACGATATATCCCACCAAAATCCTTTCGAGTAAAAGACAACTCGATATCATCCCAATTCTTTAGATCATTGGTTATATCCGTCTCCTTACTGTCTATTATCAAAGAAATCTTTATCATAAGCGTATAAATAACAAGAGCCGTCCGAGGACAAATACGTCTCCGGTACGGCTCTTTGGCTCTGTCACAAAGATAATGACTATTAAGATAATATCAACTACTTGATCGTCTTATATTTCTCAATCACCCGCAAGAAATCCCTCACGCATGACACGGCCCTCATCTTGTCCATGATATACCCGTCCTCGTAATTACCCTCGCAACTCAAATTGATAAGCGTATCTATCATATCGTCCATATCCTTAGAGAACAGGCAAGTGGACATACTCTTTATCTCTCTCATCATTTCCGGGGTTATGGTCAAGTTCCCTATTACCAACTCATGCGCATGATCAACCTTGATCTCGTTACCGTCGGCTTTCACGACGATGCTTTTAATCTCATTCTCTTTCATATTCAATCAATCTTTTAATATTTCACAATTATTTTCAAGTCACAAAATGTTAAAGTATTGGCCGTACGCCTTTATATCGTACCTCAATAATATATGTGTATCAATTAGTTTCTGTCTGATCTCTCGATCAATGGAAGAATGCCGTTTCGTTTTAGCTCCTCATATAAGAACAAGCGTCCTTTCTGAGTCCATTCGGTATTAAGGCTCACGTCCGGGCTGCCGTTGGAATGAGTGTAGTTGTGAGTGGCACTATGGACATAGCCCTTACCTAAATACTCCCCGTACAATATCCATTGCCCGTTGACCTTTCGTTGTATGCGGAGATCACGCAACAAGGCGTTGAATCTTATGGCTGTCATTCCATAATCCTGCGCTATCTGGGTGACAAGAACGGTCTTCTTGCTCTGGAGGATAAAACGGGCATACTCGCTTTGATGCTGTAGTTCCACGTTCTCCGCTCTCAACTCCGTTATCTCCTCATCCTTTTGCTCTAGCCTCTTCTGCTGCTCCTCTATTCGCATCTGTTGCTGTGCGGCTAACATCAGTGCTTCCCCGTAGGATTGAGGCACTGGGTATTGGTGTTGAATGTGGTAACTTCCTGTTTTGCGAATGGTTGGTAGAACATCTTTTGTAACCCAATTTTTATAAGATTTAGCGTCTGGTCTTTTGCTTGATAGAATTAAGGCATAAAGGCCGCTTTCATTAACGTAAGTCATTGATTGCAATCCTCCTTTTGTAAGGGTGTCACGTTTCGTTACATCCTCTATATCGACATGATCTTGTACCGCTTTTCTTCCATTTGAGTAACCGAGTTGATTACATACATCAGATGCGCAGAAAAGCGGATTCCCGTTTTCGTCTGTTATAACACGGATATCCCCAAACAATGGAGAGTTGAATACTTGAACTTCGCTCGTTTCGTTAGCGTACGCTATTTTTACGGTACTATTATTCCCGTTCAAATAGATTTCATTTGGTTGTAGCATGAAATGAAATTATTTGATATTAAATGAAAAAGCAGGCAAATATCCAAGTCTGCTACAACCTACCATTGCCATTGGGCGATGATACACGGATATTGCCTGCTTATATATTTTTATATAAGTTCCCTTATGGGCATAAAAAATCCCACTGGCTTTATTAATAGTAAGTTGTAGCACCACAAAGGTGAGAACTATTTTCAACATATGCAAATCAAAAATCATATTTTTATCAATTTATTTAGTATTCAATTTTTTTGTAATTTTGAACGCTTCATATTCTTAAAAAATATCCCCGTTAGCGGCTCAGTCACTTCCGCTTTCGGGGATTTACCTTGACTGATTGTAGCGGTCTGGGAATCGAACCCCGGCAAGGCCATTCTTCTAATCCCTTAACCACCTACTTCCGATCCTCTCCCCATCGTTCGAGTTATCCCGCAAGCCTTACGCAAGTCATGTCGCTTATCACGCTCATAAACCTATCGTAGGTCTTTTTATTCCATTCCTTGTGATCCGGCATCCAGTCATTGAATATCTCCATGTAGACCACCTCGTGAGACCTGTCTTGTACGGTGACGCATAAACCGCCCGTCTCCGGCATTACGCCTACGTTTATATGTACCGGTTTCTTTCCGATCATACACTCCAACGCAATCCTTTGTACGTTCTTCAATACCTCTATCGTTTCCATATCCTTATATTATTAATGTATAGTTATCAATCACCCGAATAAACCCTGTTACCGTAAAGGCTAGCCATACCGACATGAGATAAGACAACATGCTTGCGATACTCGATGCGTCTAGCTTCTTCCTCTGCCAATCTCTTGGCCTTGGCCTCATTATTTTTTATCTCTATCTTGGCATTATCCCATGCTATAGAAAGGCACTTGCCAAAAGACCAAGAGAATTTTCGGTAAAGTCTGAATAATCTCCATGCGTCTTTCATGATCTCACTCTTGTTATATTTCTGTGTTGCCATTGTACTGTTGTTTTATTTTGATGATGCAAATATAATGCAATACTTTATATGCAACAATAATCAAATAAAGAATTACATTGCATTTAACACTATTTAGTAATGTTATTCTTTATACAATAGCTGCAAATAAAAAGAATCGCATTATATTTGCGGTGTAATCATATAAAGTATTGGCTTATGGAAAATAGAATTAAAGACATTCTTTCAGAAAAAGGATTGACAGCTAAAGAATTATCATCTGTTATAGGTTTGTCAAGTGTAAGTTTGTATAATATCATCAATGGAAAACAGGAAGCATCAGCAAATACACTGAATGCGATTGCCACAGCCTTAAACGTTCCTTTTTGGCAATTGTTTGTTTCCCCTTCCGAAGTGCAAAAAGAGATTGATGGTGGGTATAAGTGCCCTAATTGCGGACATCCATTGAAGATAAAGGTGGAATGATGTTATCTTCAATGATCTCAAAATAAAAATCATGAAAGTTTGTTTTCTGCATACAATGCACTACCTTTGCGATACAATATAATACAGAAGTAATATGGAAGCAGTAATAAGAAAACAAACCTCGTTCCGTTTACGTGAAGACTTGTTGCAAGTCTTGCAGGAGCAAGCCAAGAAAGCGAACAGGAGTTTGAATAATTTTGTAGAGAGCACCTTGATGGACGCTGTATACTCCGAGCCAAACGAGGAAACGATAGCGGCTATAAGGGAAGCACGCACGACCAAGAATAAAGAAACGTTCGACAGCGTGGATAGCTTGATGGAGGAATTAATGAAGTGAAAAAGAAATTACACCCAACAAGCCAGTTTAAGAAAGATTTCAAACGTATTCAGAAATTCCCCAAAAAAATCGCAGCTTTTGAATATATCGCAAATCTACTTATAAATGACCATCCGATTCCACAAGAATACAAACCTCACATGTTGAAAGGTGAGTATAAAGGGTGTATGGAATGCCATATAGAAGGAGATTTTCTTCTTATTTGGATTGACGGAGAAATAATCGACTTGCTTAGAATTGGTAGTCATTCCGAGTTGTTCGGGAAAAAGAGGTAGACAAGGTTTGTACTACTTAAATTAAGAAATATGTTATCGAACATGTAATTTCCCCCTATACCATTTTCTTTTGTTAACATTATTATCTACCTTTGTCACATCATTAATTAAACTAAATCAAGTCATGAAGAAAATATTGTTTGCTATAATTTGTATAGCTTTAATGGTATGCTCTTGTTCGAAGGACGATCCTTTAAATCCAATAGATACTAATTTCCCTACAGAAGGAGAATACGGTATTATCTCAGTGGTAAACAATAATCATGAAGTTCAATACGACGGTCTTGCAGGAGCGTTAATATTGGAAGATCTTATCGTGCTAATGGCAAATAAAAAAGAAGATAAGGCCATAAGGCTAGGTTTTATAGGAAAAATGTCTAATGACTCTATTATAAATAATCTCACAGGGGAATATCTTGGCAGTTTTGATAAGAATAAGAAATCCTTGATTATAAATTATATAGACTCCAAAAAAGATCTATATATCATTGAACTTAAAAAGGATTTATATAAAAAAATGAACGGGGAAAAGACTAATCAGACATGTGTCAAAATAGGATGTAAGAATAACACAGATAAAGGCAGTTTGTTTTGCGGCAATCATCATGGCAGTTATGACTTTCAAATACAAATTCCGGGATTATAATTTATTAAATTTATAATATCAAATGAAGAAAACGTTTTTTTTTACTTTAATTTCTATTTTAATCAGTTCTTGTACAACTGTTAAATATTCAGAATATGGATATTCGCTAGATTATTCAAGTTATACATCACAAGGTTTTTTCTTAACTGAGGCACCTTCTGTAAGTTTTAATTATGAACCTATAGGGTCTGTGATAGGAGTCTCTATTTCGGGATATGACAAAAACAAGTCTGAAAAAGAATCATACACAAAGACTCTTTCAGATGGAAGTAAAATTTATAATCCAAATTTTGGAAAAAATCAAACAAATTATATTTCAGCAAACTA
>ULYM01026505.1_pt1 | contig 11360 bp, 14 predicted proteins | sample 1962141 | NCBI WGS metagenome assembly ULYM01 (sample SAMEA4835862, study PRJEB28245) | human gut metagenome | biome: gut microbiome; material: fecal sample | place: Denmark | collected 2008
AAAGCAAGACATTTTTGGGGCAACTGGTCTCCGCCCGTGAGGGCATACGCCTTGATACGGCCGAAGCGATAGTTTTCTATTCTATGGCGTATTCTTATTTATCCTATGAACAGACGAGGAACAGGATCCAAAGCAGGGAGCGCAGGAATCCCGCCCCGTGCTGTTTCTTTTTCAGTCGGGGAGGCATAGATGCAGATATTTACGAAGCGGTGACGGCAAAACGGGATTTCACGACAGCGTGGTACAGAAAAAAACACGGCGGTATATGAGCAGGGCGAGGCTTGAAAGAGACATACAACGTGAAATAATAAACCGCTATACGGAACGGGGCTATCTCGTGGTGAAGCTGGGCATAACCAATCGCCCCGGATTTCCCGACCTTATGACGTTGAAAGGCGGAAAGGCATCGTTTATCGAAGTCAAACGCCCCGGAGAAAGGCCGAGACCATTGCAGGAGTATCGGATAAAAGAACTCCGGGCTCTCGGTTTTGAGGTAGAGATATTGAGCGAATAGAAAATAAGGCGATTTAAGAGCGTTTCTTTCTTGGTTGGTATAATTTATCGTTTTCAAGGAGAAACCTCCGCAAATCGAAAATAAATAAGCGAGAGAGACATTTGTGATATAATTAAATATTCAAGCTATGGAAGTCATAAAAGAAGATTGCAATTACCGGATTGTCGTTAAGCATATTTGCGGCTATCCGATAACGTTCCGGCACTGGAAACCGGGCAATGTGGTTGAAATTAAGGTCGACGACAATTTCGCCCAAGCAAACGGTTACCGATCCGTTACACATTTCCTTGAAAATATACAAGGGTTTAAGCAATATTTAGCCCGGATAGGCCGAGTCCCGGAATGGGTTATAGTAAGCCCGGAAGGAAAATTTTATTTTAGAGACATAAGCATGTTAAATTAACTAACCAAATAAATAAAGAAATGAGTAATAACAAAGAAATTCTTATCGGAGTAAAAATCCAAGTGAACAACGAGAAGGCAATACGGAAGATTGTCGAGAGTCAGAAACAAATCGACGAGCTCAAAAAAAAGCAGACGGAATTAACCGAGGCTTTCAAAGAGGGAGCGATTAGCGAGGAGGAATATAGAAAGGGAATGGAGGAATACCGTACCCAAATCGAGCAAAGCGCATTCAAAGTGCGAGCCCTGCGGAAAGAGATACAAAACAACCTCCGAATCGAGGAGGAGCAAAAAGGGTCTTTGAAACAGTTGCGGGCAGCCCTCTCTAACCTTACGGCCGAGTACGACCGATTGAGCCAAGCCGAGCGGGAAGCCACCAAAGGAAAGAGGCTTGAAGATAAGATAAACGGTGTAACCAAAGCGTTGAAAGGAGCGGAGGAGGAAACCGGACGGTATTACAGGAACGTCGGCAATTATGACAATGCCATAAAGGAGGCTATCGGCTTAAATTCCGACTTTGCCAAAACCCTGTTTGAGATAGCGGAAGGCGGCACGGGGGCGACGACGAAGATAAAAGCCTTTGGCAAGACCCTTTTGTCCCTCATCAAGAGCCCCTCGTTTATGGCAGTCGCCGGCATTGTCGGTGTCGGCTCGGCCTTCAAATGGTGGTATGATTATAACGCCGGACTGGTGGAGGCAACCCGGTTGACAAAGCAGTTGACGGGTTTGTCGGGGAACGAGCTAAAACAGTTCAGAAACGAGGTACAAGCCATATCGGACACATTCGGGAAAGATTTCCGGGAGACACTGAACACGGCCAACGCCTTGACGAGGCAGTTCGGCATATCTACCGATGAGGCTGTTTCCTTGCTGAAAGAAGGGCTTATCTCCGGTGCGGACGTATCGGGAGAGTTTTTACAAAACGTCCGAGAATACTCGACATTCTTCAAAGAGGCCGGATTGAATGCCGATGAATTTATCGCCATAGTCAGCCAGACGAACAAAGACGGCCTGTTTTCCGACAAGGGTATCGACGCAATCAAGGAGGCGACGATCCGATTGCGGGAAATGACGACCGCCACGTCCACGGCGTTGGAAAATATAGGCTTAGACTCGAAGCAGGTACAAAAGGAGCTTGTAAGCGGAAGCAAAACGATATTCGATGTTATCCGGGAAATATCGGCCAGACTTGGAGAACTTCCGGAAAACTCCGCCGCCGTGGGAGCTGCGATAGCCGACATTTTCGGAGGAGCGGGAGAGGATGCCGGGCTCCAATATCTGAAAACCTTGAAGGACATAGACACGAGCATGCAAACCGTGATGAAAAAATCGGGCGAGCTCGGAGATTTGCAGAGGGCACGAATAGATTCTGAAATAGAGCTTCAAAACGCCATATCGGAATTTGCAGACATAACCGGGGGCACGTTCGAGGCGTTGCAAACCAAGATAAAAACGGGTTGGAATGCGACCATGACGGACATAGTTAAAACGATAAACTCCCAGATAAAGAGGGTAAAGGGAATGTTCGATTTTGTCGGGGGGTTCATGGACGGACTTAAAGGCAAGCCGACGTTTACCATTCAAGAGCCAAAGGAGGAGGTTCTCAACGATACCGACCCGAACAGGTTAACACCTTCACAGAAGGCGGCTTTGGACTTTCAAAATAAATGGAAGAAGAAGCAGCAGGAAGAAACAACCCGTCAGGAGAGGGAGGAAAACGAGAAAAGAATGAAGTTGTTACAAGAACGCCAGAAGAAGGAAATAACCGCCTTGCGAGCCCTCAGAGACGCAGAGAACTCGCTCATCGAGGACAGTGCGGAAAAGCAGCGAGCCGCCATAAACGCAAGCTATGACGACCAAATCGAGGACTTGAACAGATACCTTGAAACCGAAAAAAATTTGACCCCCAAAGCCAAATCCGCCGTAAACGAGACTATCGACCGATTGAATAAAAAGCGTACCGCCGACCTCGCTAAGGTGAATGAAAAAGAGATGAGGAACCAGTTGCAGCAAGAGGCCGACTACATACGGCAGAAACTCGAACTTGCCACGGAAGGCGATTATCAAGAGTACGATTTGAAAGCCAAGTTGCTCAAAAAGGAAATGGAGATAGAGCTATCCAATACCGAGCTTACAGCCGAGCAGAAAAAGCTAATCGAGGCTCGTTATCAAAAGAAGCTCGACGAAATGACATCGGAGCATGAGCGGGAAAAACAGGAGAAAGCCATGAAAGCATTTGAACTCGAACTGTCCAACAGGTTAGCAGAAGCCAAGATAGCCGGAGAAGATGAGCTGCAAGTCGAGCTTGAAAATGCCAAGAAACGGCTTGACACCTTACAGCAGTTAGAGGGAGAAAGCGATGCCGAGTTCAAAGCCCGCCAACTTGAAGCCCAGCAGGAATATTTGGATGCCAAAGAGGAACTTGCCCAGAGGGAAATAGAAATAGAACAGGCGAAACTGGATGCGGCTTCACAGATTACGGGAGCTCTATCGGGGTTATTTGAGCAGCTTGGAGAGAGCAACAAGGCGTTTTTGATATTGTCAAAGACATTAGCCCTCGCCGAGATAGCCATAGAAACAGGAAAGGCAATCGCCAAACTGACATCGGCAAACGCATGGAAAGGAATAGCCGGGATAGCAGAGTCAGCAGCCGGGATTGTTCAAATTATCTCCAATATGACAACCGCGATAGGAATTATAAACTCGGCCAAGTTTGCCAAAGGCGGCCTTGTAGAAGGATCCGGCACGGGAACAAGCGACAGCATACCCGCCATGTTGTCTAACGGAGAGAGCGTTATGACGGCGAGAGCGACCTCCATGTTCGCCCCGATATTGTCGTACATGAATCAAGCGGGCGGAGGTGTGCCTATTGTGGTGGAAAAGGGCAGCCAAGCAATGGGCGAGGATATGATTGCGAGGGCTGTCGCCAAAGGAGTAAAAGGGATTCAACCGGTCGTTTCCGTAACGGAGATTAACAAGGTTGGCTCACAGGTTAATGTGGTAGAGAATTTGGGCGACCGGTAGAGCGTAAAAATAAGCCGATTTAAGAGCGTTTCTTTGTCTTGGCGGTAAATCTGCACGGGAACAAAGAAACGCTCTCAAACGGGCTAAAAGGCATATAAGGCAATGTTAAATTTAATAACAAGGATATGAAAGAAGAACTATATATCAAGGGTGAAAGAGTCGATTTGAGAGACGATGAGATAACACTCAATTTCAAGAGTAATTTGTTGGGGGACATTTCCAAGATAACAGCCTCTAACAGTTATACGATAACCCTACCGAGGACGGATAAGAATATACGGCTGTTGGAATTTCCCGATGTTGCCGGGCATGAGAGCTACATGATGAGGGACTATTTCAATGCGGAGTATTACAGGAATGGGGTAAAGCTGTTCGACGCAAAAGCCGTTCTTATATCGTGTAGCGAAGACGGCTTTAATGTGGCCTTGACTTGGGGAATGAGTGAGAAATTTATTCAGCTCATGAACGATGATAAAAGCATACAGGAGTTTGCCGATATGGCTTTGCCGTGGAACAGCTCTACGACCTACGACAACGGACTGGTTGACGGTCAACTGTCACACGGTTATATCCGTCATAATACGGGTATAGATGTAGATTCCAACCGGGACAAGATATTTATACACCCGTCGGTCAATTGCATGAGGCTGTTGGAAGAAATAGCCTCATATTACGGTCTTACAATGGATTGGGGCAGCTATAAGCAATATATAGAACTGTTGTACTTGCCCCTCATCTCACAGAAAGCAAATCCCAAATACAACTGGTTTGAAGCGGAAATAACGGGAATTGACGAAGATACACGAGGGGTTCAGTTGAGGCAAGTAAATGCGATTCAGAATATACGGATTATCACGGGTCACGATTGGAATAATATAATTATTCACAATACGAGTAACTGGAAAGACTGGGAGTTGGATTTGTGTATATCGACGACCGCCCCGGCCGGTAAAACTGCGGTTGAAGTCATGGTTTATAATTCATCTCATGTTTTGGGTATATATTATCTTAAAGCCGATGAACTGGGCGTTTGCAGATATAAAGGCAGTATGCCTTTCAGATTGGAAGGATATAGCGATATTGAGATGCAAATAACTTCGACTTATAGATTAGGGACAATCAAAAGCTATGTTAAGATAACCGACCCGGATATAACCGAAGATGTTGCTTATGGAGGTGTTTATCCGATCGGTTCAAACCTGCCGGATATATCGGTAGTCGATTTTATAAAGCAAATATGTTGGCTGTTCGGGTTGTTCGCTATAAAAATCGATACCGGGGTCTATTTCATATCCGTAAACAAGATAATAGATAATAAAGACAAGGCGGTCGATTGGAGCAAGAAATTAGTCCCGACAGGGTGGACGGCCAAAGAGACCTCGTACACGTTTGGGGACTTTGCACAGAAGAACTATTTCCGTTACGAGGAGAACGAGAACGCCAAGAGTGCAGACGGCTATATGGTTGTGCAAAATAAGACTCTCGACCATGAAAAAGACTTAGTGAAACTCCCTTATACTGCCGGGGGTGACAATGGGGACATGAGGGCTGTTCCATATTTCAAATGGAGCGAAGACGGTACAACAGTAGAGCTTGAAGATTGCGGAGACAGGATTATGCAGCTTGTAATCTCTTTTGACAGTCAAGGCAAGGAGGATGCCCGTTTGGACTTTTCAGACCTTAAATTTCAAAACCGGGTATCACGTTTCGGCCTATCTTCTTATCAAGACCTCATCAAATCGCCGTTTGTGATTAAGGACACGTTCCGGCTTACAGAGATAGATTTGAAAAACATCGATTACACGATACCTGTATATATAGAGCGATATGCGGCATTTTTTGCTATTATCTCTATAAGGTCACAGGGCGATTATTCAGAGTGTGAATTGTTGAAGTTGTTATTGTAAACGATTGGAAATAATTAGAATATTGTGTATCTTTATAAAAAAATAGGGGTATGGAAAGAGGAAAATACAATGAAGTTAAAGATGAGGTGATAAGTTATATTCGGGAAGGCGATACCGTAAAAATGGCCTGTAAGAAAGCCGGTATTATTCGAGATACGTTCTATCGTTGGCAAAGGGATAAGCCGGAGTTTGCCGAGGCTTTGAAGAAAGCCCGGAGAGAGTTTCGTGAAACTATCGTTCAAGCGTTGGAGCAATCACTTTGGAAGCGTGCTGCCGGTTATGAGGTTGAGGAGGTTAAAAACGAGTATAGGACTTTAAAGGACGGGGGTAAAGTGCTTGTAAAGTCAAGTAAAACGACGAAGCACTTCCCCCCAGATACTGGCGCACTTATATTTGCTTTGACGAACTTAGACCCTGAAAATTGGAAAAATAAACAGGATAACAGGCTTTCTGTCGATGAGAGTGTAGGCGGATTTAAAATATCTGTTGTACATAAAGAAGGTACACCACCGATAGCCAACAGTGAAGATGACATCGCCGATTAGTCGGTTTGATGTGAAATTTGTATATTTGTATTTAATTGTAATCTCTTTATTTGCTAAACCAAGAGCCCCCTTTTGTATGGTGGTGGAAACACAAGCACGTTTTTTTTCTGCCGATGTGCGCCAAGCAATAGGGGGCTTTTTTTGAGAATGTAATGAAAGTACACGAATGTATGGAAATAAGCCGTCCTGTATTGGAGGCGATGAGGCGTGCCGGTGTTAGGCTGGACGATGTTCGATACCTTGACATGTACAAACGTTTCCTATCGATGAAAAGGGATTGTTTGAAAGTAACGTATATCGCCGAGAAATTGAGCGAGGAATATAATATAAAGCCGAGGCAATTTTACTACATTGTAAAAAAAATGGAGTCCGTTATAGAGTGACTCGAATACGATCTAATGGGGTGGGGCGTTTCCCTATGTTTTGTACCTCTCTAAACATTCAAGATTTTGCCGTTTTTTGTCGCTTCTCTGGCGTTTTTGCCTCTTTCCCGATATAACTATCAAATAAATATAGAAACGCTCTTATAACGCAAATATTTGTGCCGTTTTATAAATACCCCTTTTTGGGGGATTTAAAAGGACTTTTTATGCTAACAGTCAAATCTAAATAGGGGAAATTCCCCCCATTTAAAGCAAAAGGATTTGTTAAATCCGTAGATTTTACGGAATAAAAAAAACGTCCGATTTTTCCGATGCAATAAAAAAGGGAATTGCACAATTTTGTATTATTGAATACGGCGGGATTGTCCGCTATATTTAACATGTTGATTATCAGTTTGCAGGGATTTTTTCTTTATAACTAAAATACTGATTATCAGTTTGAGCGGAATTTTCCGCTTTAACTAAAATACTGGTTAATGGAATATTTTAATATAAAATGTTGCCGGAAAACGGAATATTTTTTACGCCTTTGTTGCCGGCAAGCGGTAGAGTTTATAAATGCCCTGTCGGAATTCCGAAAAACCTATAAATCAAATGTTTAACTACACACCTCATCAAGATGTATTTTACATACCCCAAAAATGGTATATGTAAAAGCATAATACCGGGGAAACGGGTATTTAAGGCTCCGTAAGTTTGTAAAATGGCTTAAAATCAATGTAAAGGATATTTTGCGGACACATCAATGCAATCTAAAACATGTTATAAAACATATTTACCTGTCTAATAGAAATGCAATCGGGCTAAATAATACGCATGAAATTGCGTGTTTATAACGGTCGATCGATGAGGGGCAAATTATGGATATGGGCAAAGTGCGGAAAATCTTCCACAACTATACGGAAATAGGCTATATCGTGTAAAATAATGAGGTAAATTTTCCACACTATTTTACGCCCATCGATGAGGGATAAAAGAAGGGGGTAGCCAAATTTGGACATACCCCCTAAATGTCTCTGTGGTATATATCCTATTCGGTCTTTTTTATGGCTGCAAGAGCCTCCGACAAGTACGATATATCCTTCAATGTAAATTCATACTGACTTAACAAATTAGATTCCCTACATTCAGCAATAAATTTAACTTCTCCCTTACCCTGTTGTAAGAAGGCTTTTAGTTTTTGTATATATTTTGTGCGTACAGAATTATATCCATACTCGTCGTTAAGAGTTTCAAATTCCAAAATTTCCCCGTCGCTTCTCTTTGCTTTGAACTGGAATGTGTCTAAATAGCCTTTTACGGGGTGGTTCCTGTTGTATTCATACAAAGGTATGTAAATATTCGATTCATCAATTATAAACTCAACACCTAACTCTGAGTTTGTGGTTGCTGAATTGCTGAATTTTCCGGTGCAACGGGTAAATACATATCCCTCTTTTGTCGGTTCTCCAAAGTCGTCAACGTAATATGTGACTTTCCAAATGCCATACTCGCCTTTGTCCTTGTTTATTTTGGGGAGTTCGTTTTTGGGTGAATCGGCTTGTTTTTGTCCCTGTTTGTTCGTTTGCGGGGTTGAGGTGCAGCCTATAAGTGAAGCAAGCACCAACAAGAAGCATAATTTTTTCATGATACGATTCTTTTAAGTTGAAATGAATGCTCAAATGTAATAAAAATTTTATTTCTCTTTAATTCAAATCCAGACAATGCTATCCTACAATCGAGAGATACCGGCTTAAAGATTCTATTTCAGCCCGTATAACGACCTTTTGGAACTCTGTCGGGTTGTTCTCCGTATGAGAGGCTTCCAATGCCTTGTAATAGCTTATTTTGACCTCATTGCTGCCTTTGAGATTTACCAGCGTATAACCGTTGCGGAGTAAGTATAAGTTCATCAGAAGCCGAGATGTGCGCCCGTTCCCGTCTATAAACGGGTGTATGCGTACCAACTCATCATGAAGGTAAGCCGCAATGAGCACCGGGTGAATGCTTTGCTCCTCCATTTCGGCAAACCTTGTCATAAAAGCCTCCATTTGTGGCTGTATCAAATACGGCTGTGGAGGGACATGTGTACTTCCCGAAATCATAACAGGCACGCCCCGATAACGTCCAGCATTCTCTCGGTCTATGCCATGTAGCACAATAGCGTGTATTTCCTTTATTGTGCGCTCCGATATTTCCATACCTCCCTTTGCAAAGTCCTTTATGTAGTCTATCGCCTCAACGTGGTTAATCGCTTCAAGGTGCTCCCGCATTGACTTTCCGGCGATAGTAACCCCCTCGTTCACTACTAACTCCGTTTCTTGCAGTGTGAGCGTATTTCCCTCGATCCGGTTGCTTTCATAGGTGTATTCAATGGCAAACGCATTCTCTATCTTTTGCAGGGCATCCGGTGGTAATGGGCGCAGCCCCAACAAACGGGCTTTCAACGTGTCGCATTGAAGTAATAGCTTTGTTATTTCCTCGTTCATGGCTTAATCTTTTGACTCGGTTACCTTTAACTTGGTTCCACATTTAGGGCAAACTATTGTATTACTTAACTCGTCCGCAAAAAAATCCCCGACGCTGCATCCTATTACATCGGCAATCCTTTGTAGCGTGTCGATAGTTGGATTATTGTTAATAGATTGAGATAATGCGCCACGAGTTATTGACTTGCCGTGTTTACTCTCCCATTCGTTCGCTATACGTTCAATAGTATAGCCATGCATTTTAATTACTGATTTAATATCCATAAAATAATGTTTAGTTATTACTAACGGCAAAGATAAGTATAAATAATATATAATTTAGAAATAACTACTCAATAATTATAATTTGACGTAGTTTAACTGAATGTTTGTTTTGTGTTAAATATTAGTTAAAGCTAACGAATGATTTGCATACCGTTAGTTTTAACTATACATTTGTCACATCAAACAAAAACAAACAAGGATATGAAAACTAAAATCGACAAATCGGAACTTTTCAAAATGGCATGGTCAATGTATAAACGCTCTATCTCGGTTCTCGGCCGAGAGTTCTGCCAGTCGTTCAGTGCTTGTTTGAGGAACGCATGGTTTAAGATGAAAGCGGAAGCCCGCAAAGCGGAAAAAGAGGCTCGCCGTTTGATGAAGAAGTCGGAACCCGCACAAAAGCCCGAACCGATTGTATTCGACTCAGCAATGGAAAGAGGTATAATAGAGTATTACAGAAACCAAAGCGGGCGTTATTGCGGAGATTGATACACCAAATACACGTGCTCTTCCAAAACAACAAGAGCGGTGGACCGGTCACGGGGAAAACAAAAACCGGTCCACTTTAATAAAGGCCAACAAAATAAATAAAGATATGAGTACACGGAACAGAACACAATTAAGCGAGATTATGAGCCTTGCATGGCAGTTTGTAAAACGCAACGGATATACGATGTCGGAGGCACTCAAAACGGCATGGGCAAATATGAAGTTGATAGCGCAAATGAAACATCGGATCGTGCGGTTTTATTTCCGCAAGGTAGACGGGACGATTAGAGAGGCATACGGAACACTGAAAGAGTCTATGCTACCGCCGACACAGGGCACAGGAAGAAAGGCAAATGAGACGTTGCAAACGTACTACGACACCGAGAGACAGGAATACCGCTCTTTTAAGCGGGCGAACTTGGTAGAAGTATGCAGTTAAAAAAGGGGCGGTTTATCCGCTCCGGGGTTGCCCTACCTTAATAGGGCTTACCATTTTTTTTATTGTTGTAGGGATTGTTTTGCTTGCGAAAGTAACCCAGTCCGTCGGTAGCGGACGTGTCCGGGAGGATTCCCGCTATTTCAAACATAGGTTAAACAATAAACTTTTTATTATATGGAAACAAACGAATTAAAACAGAAAACCACAGTAGAGGATTTACTAAACACAAATGAACAATTAACACAGTCTTTAAGAGATGCTCTTATAGGGGTTGAACAATTCCGCAAGGAAGCAGAAAAGGAACGGGAACGGGCAAATATGCTCGAAGTTAGGCTATCTATGGCAGACGATAGGATTAAAAGGGAAGTTATAGATAATGATGAAATAAGTAGTTTACAACGATTGTGTAAAGGCGTAAACAAGTATAATGTTCAAAAGCTGTTAGAACTGTTTGTTTACGACGATCCTCGGTCGTGGTGTGAACAAATAGCAAAAATTTCCATGATAATATCCGACCTTATTACCCGCAAGGTTCTTGATGACGATGAAGTTATATATCCAACTGACTATGCAAATGCGTTTTTCTATCTTAAAATGCTATATGAGACCTTTTTAAGTATGGATAAACATACACCAAAATCCTTTGATGTTCAGTTTTTGGTAACAACCCAGTGCGGAGAATCTATTATTCAGTAAAATGTTCAGTCAATGGCAACCCCGTCGTCAATCCGGGCGGCGGGCTGTGAAACAGAGGGCTCGGATTTGCCCCTCATCGATGAGGGAAAAATACAAAATGTTTCAGTGATGTTTCAGTACGATATAATTTGAACGTTTGTTACATGTTGATTTGCAAATATTAACGTATTTATGTGTGCATTCTGCCGTGGTATTTCATGATTTTTCAGTTTCAGGTTCAACATATTCT
>ULYM01052126.1_pt1 | contig 11297 bp, 7 predicted proteins | sample 1962141 | NCBI WGS metagenome assembly ULYM01 (sample SAMEA4835862, study PRJEB28245) | human gut metagenome | biome: gut microbiome; material: fecal sample | place: Denmark | collected 2008
CAGGGTGGGTGAAGCTGAAATGACCCAGCGACCCGGAACTTTTGTTTTTAGCTGTTCCGGTATTCCAACGGCCCCATCCCCACATGCCGCTTGAAATATTTGCCGAAGAAAGACATATTCGTGAAATTCAGCGAATAGGCGATGTCGTGGATGGAAAGGTCGGTCGATTTCAACTGTGCCTTCGCATCCATGATCACCATAGAGGTGATGATCTCGACACAGGTCTTGTCGGTCGTCTGCTTGACAATCGTACTGAGATGTGCCGGAGTTATGCCGAGTTTCTTGGCATACCACGCAACGGAACGTTGCGTGGTATAGTTCTGCATAACCAGATGATTGAAGTTTTTGCTTATTTGTTCTGCTTTGGAGAGATTCGTTTTGCTTTCCACTTTATCTTTATACATGGCACTGACTCCCATGAATACACCCGACAATAGATGATTCAAAATATGTTTGTTTAAAGCAGGCTTGCAGGTATTATATGTTTTAAGCAGAAGCGAGAAGTAATCTTCCAGCAGTTCGACAGGTTTTTCTTTCAATTCTATGATTGGGGTATCTTTGGCCGCGTAGTGCATGTCTACTGCCATTTTGTTAAGGTTCGATTGACTGATAAAATTTGAGGAAAATCCCATGAAGTAGATTTCCAAATCTCCTTCTACCCGATATATTTGCAAAATTGTCCCCGGTTGTATGGTGATAAAGTTTCCTGGCCTGACTTTGTAGCGCGTCAAGTCGATGGATGCCTCCAGATCTCCTTGCAAGCAAAGCACGAATATTTCGGCTTTCAGCCGGCATGGATAATTGGCATAGAGGTTCAGCAAGCCGATTTCGCTTTTCGTCAACTTTCCGATTATCCAGTCTTCGGGCAGGTCTATTTTGGGGATGTCATTATCTATATACATATTAGAATAAAAGATACGACAAAGATACGAAATCTTGTTTATATGTAAAGTTTATTATGAAAAATCGGACAGTTATGTGTTTGTGGATATATCATTTGTGTATCATAAATAGGAAATTAAAGAGGTGGCCTTAAATGCAAATCAAAAAAAACGGACAGCGAATAATATAAATTGACCTTGTAAGGCTTGAAGAATCGGGGTTACTTTGTGACCTTGAAAATGGAATGTTAAACGGAATAGAATCTGGATGGAGAAGAAACGTTTCTTGGAAGGAGATAACAAGCGCTTTTGTGTGGTAAGCCGCCTGTTGTGCTTTTTTTGTTTGTTTATTGGGATTTATGCTTGCCAAGTCGATGAAGATGGGGTAGTCAATAAAGGTACTCTTGCTTTTCGGATGAATGTGGACACGGTGTTAGTGGGTGTGCCGACAAAAGCTTCCGACTTGGCGGACTTTAAGGATGTGAATGGCTATGCTGTGACGATCGCGCAGGATTCGGGTGTTGTGGCAAAATATTCCCGCTTCGACAAGATGCCTGCCGAACTTGAACTGGGGGCTGGAGCATATACGGTTCAGGTGTCAAAAGGAACAGAAGCGGCTGCCGCTTTCGATGCACCTTATTTTTCCGGAAAAAAGGAATTTACGATTGTCAAGGATATGACTACACCGGTGGAGGTGACAGCCGAGATGGCAAACAGCCGGGTGACGATCGACTATTCGGATGATTTTCTGCAAACATATAAAGATTATACCTTGTCGTTGAAGACGAATAAGATGGAATTGCCTTTGGTGTATGAAAAAGGCGAATCCCGTCCGATGTATTTTCTGTCGGATGCTTCCGGTACGAAACTGGAAATTGCGATGGAACTGGTCAATGTCTATGGAAAGACCGTCAATTATACGGCGACAACAACTATCAAGCCCAAGCAGTGGGCGAAGCTGACCGTCCGTACGGATGAAAAAGGCTTGAACGGAATTGCAATCGATGTGACACTAAACGATGAAACAAAGGAAACAGTCTATGTGAATATCGGAATTCCGGATTTCATGGAGAAGTTGAAGGGGGCACCGTATATTTCATGCGATTTGTTTAAGTGGGAGGATACGAATGTAAGTATGGAGGAACCTACAGAATATGCAAAAAATACAAAGGCTGCTAAAGTAATGATTACTTCCGGAGGTAAGATTAATCAGGTGTTGTTGACTATTAAAGATGGAAGTTCGACTTTGATTAATCAGTATGATTTGGCAAATTTGACAGAAGAGCAGATTAAGGATTTGGCGGATAATTATGGTTTTAGTGCACCGGAGGGAATGAAGGGTGCAATGCAGGCAGAATTTGATTTGAAATCAGTTATTGCTTCTTTATTGGGTAAATCGGAAGACTCGTATTATGAGTTATCCTTGACAGTTGTAGATGCTTTGCCAACTCCGAATAAGACTTCTAAATCGGTTAGAATAACTGTACCGGCTGCTGCTAAGCCTAAGGTTACTTGGGGAATGTTCCCGAATAACAAAACTTTTGAACAAGGAACTTTGGAAATGTTCCCGAATAACAAAACTTTTGAACAAGGAACTTTGGAAATAAAATTGATAGTTCCTCTTTCTGATGTACCTGTAGATATTGAGGCCCTTGCCGGAATAAAGAACGTAGCAATATCTATAGATGGAATAGGAGTAGAAGAGCAGGATATCTTCACATTAGATATTCCAGGAATTGTGATAGCAGAAAGGTCGGCAAGTAAAGTTAAGATGAAATATAGCGTAGATGATTGGTTTAATAAATTGTCGTATAATGATGATGGAACAGCTAAAACATATATCGTAAAGTATAAAATTACGGATAAATTGGATAGAGTTGTTGAAGACTCTCGCTCGTTTACGGTTACATCTCCGGTGTTTGAATGGGCGATGGCTGAAAACGAGGGTGATATTTTTGCGAAATATGCTTATTTACGAGTGAAAGCGAAGGATGCAAGTAAGGTGACGTTCTATCAGAATGGACAACAGATAACAAATTTGATATCATTAGGTAGAGATGAAACAACTGGAGTTGCTTCATTTGTATGGACAAATTTGATTCCACAAGAATCTTATACTGTTACGGCAAAATATGATGGTGCTTATGGTTTGGAGACTATCAGTTTTACTACAGAAGATGAATTATTATTGGGAGATAAAGGCAAATTGGAAAACTGGACAGCTAAAGGAGTAAAATATGATGGAGAAGGATATGATATAGAAGATAATAACTGGGGAACTGGTCAATATAACAGAGTCCCTTATCGTTCGTGGACTCGTTGGGAAATAGAAGGTTGGGAAACTCTCAATAAAAAAACGACTCAATTTGGAGGAGAAAATTCCAAGAAATTCACAGCATTTGGTGATAAATCATGGACTTGTTATGTTGCGAATTCAGGAACAATCAAGACAAATGGGCACAATAGTCAAAATGCAGCATTGATTAGAACGGTAGGTTGGGGGAAAGACAACACTGCACCTGGTAGTTTTATAGGTATATCTTTTGATTCTAAATGTGAAAATATAACTCCTGGAGAACTATTTTTAGGATCAATAAACGATTATAATCCAAATTATGGAATTAATTTTAAATCGCGACCAAGTGGTTTTAGTTTTTACTACAAATACATACCTAAAAAACAGGAGGATTATTTTACTGCTCGTATTGTCATATTAGATGAATCCAACAATAAAATAGCAGAAGAAATTTACAAAGGATTTGCTAAAAATGAATGGAGTGAAGATGCTGTTATAGTTCGATTTAAAAATATGCCAACAACAAAAGCTACAAAAATGTATATTGCATTTAAATCATCGGATAATTCTAATTGTTGGGAATTTAACGAAACCAATTTAAATTATCCGCCCAAGAATAACATGTCAGAAGGCGAATACGTCGGTTCCCAACTCTATATAGATGATGTCGAACTAATATACGATTATCAAGAATAATATGAAACACTTATTATACACATTAGCCATCCTGCTTATTGCAGCCTCCTGTTCTAACGAAGAAACAGAACAGGTGATGGGACAGGGTAAAGCCCGTCTCCAATTTCATGTTTCAACCGAATCTCCGGTTGTGATAACCCGTTCTACGCCGGTGCCGACAGTAAATCAATTATACGTTAAGATACAGGATAGTACCGGTGCAGTTGTGACGCAAGACTCTTTGAAGACCTTGCAACAAAACAGTCCGGTTTTTTTGGAAGCGGCCGAAGGTGGTACGGAATATGAGGTAGAAGTGTATTCCAATGAACTGAAAGATGTCATATTGGATAAACCCTGTTTCTTTGCTTCTGGAGCATACACTTTATTACCGGAAGAGACCGTTTTGGTGAAGTTGGAATGCAGTTTGCAACAATTTCAAATCTCTTTTAATGCAAGCGATGCATTTAAGAAGGCATTTCGGACAGATGATAAGTTGCAATCCGGAGATACAAAATTCAAATTGACCGTTTCGGATGAAAACAAACGTCAAGTGTCTTATGCTTTGGGCGATTTGGATAAATCTGCCTACTTTGATGGAGCGAAAAGCTCTTCCTTTATTAAAATCCATATCGAAGGAACGACTTTGGAGGGTTTTCCGGTCGACTATTCGAATACGATTTTACCGAAAGACGGTCTGTTGGAAAAGAAAGACCATCTGATTATCGATCTGCAAGTATCGGAAACAAAATCAATGATGTTAAAAGCAACACCTGTTGAATGATGAAATATAGATATACATATTACGTATTGTTATGTCTGGCTCTTGTCGGTTTGGCTTCCTGCGAGATGAAAGACGAACTTTTAGGAAAAGGGGAACAGGGCGGTTCTGGCGAAACCGGCATATTGGATTTGAAGTTGAAAGTTGTGCCTCCTTCTTATGGTAATGACGACATGTCTTCCAAATCATCAAGTACGGAACTGATCGTTCCGAAAGCGGAAGATATGATCGTGAAAGTGTTTAACGCATCGATGGAATTGCAGGATTATTTCGAGTCGTATGCCGATTATCTGAAAAAATCCCAATATGCATTGGAGCAGGGCACTTATTATATCGAAGCCTATTCGGGTGATAATTATGAAGTGACATCGGAATATCCTTATTATGAGTCGTTGGATACATGTGTCATAAAAGCCAAAGAAGTGACATCGGTAGATAAGGTTTGCGAATTGCAAAGTGCTATCTTGTATTTGATTCTGTCCGAAGAGTTTTTGAATGCGTGCAAGGATGATTATGCAATCACCATTACCAATGGTTCCGGTGTTCTGTCTGTGGGTAAAGAAGATGCCCGGATCATATATATCCGTCCCGGAATGAAAACGACGGTGACAATCCGTGCTACGGAAAAGACTACCGGTAAGCCGGTGATCCGGACATTCGGACTGGCCGATTCGGAGGGAAAGATTAATCCGCAGGATTTGTTTAGGATAGAGATCAAAGATTTGGAAGAAGAGGTTATACCGGATGATCCGGAGAAACCGAATCCAGACCCTGACGGTCCTGATAACCCTGATAACCCGGAAAAACCGACAAAAGGCTCCTTTACCATAAAGGTAGATGTGACATTGAATGAAACTCCGATCGACATTATTGTACCGAGCAGTGGAGGAAATGGCGGAAATACGGGAGGTGATGATAATACAGGCGATGAGACGGAAGAGATGATTTCGATAAAAGGAGACGCGATCAATACAGACTTGGTGGTGAGTGTGCCGAACGGTATTTCCTCGTTTAGAGTAATCATTGATTCGCCATTGTTACCTGAATCGGAATTACAGGGTATCGGATTAACGTCAGATTTTGATTTGGTCAATCCGGGTGAATATGCAGATAAGTTGAGCGGTTTAGGTTTTCCGGTTTATATCGGAGGTAAAACATCTGTGTCGTTTAATATATCCCAATTTGTGCCAATGCTCAAAATATTGGGAAGCGGTACAAGTAATTTCCATTTGACCGTTACTGATTCGAAAGGAAATACGAAAACTCATACAATAACAATTACGACTTGATAGGATGAAAAAGTTATCATATATAATAGGTTGTTTGTTTTTAATGTTGTTTGTTTGGGTATCATGTGATAATGAAGATAACCGTATTCAAACAACAGGCTATTTGGAATTAGGTGTATCGAAAAACGTGGAAGTGATCACGCGTAGTTTCGATGTCAAGGATCAATCTTTGGCAGTGGATATTTGTACCGGAGCGAACGATTCGGTCGTGAAGCATTTTTCCGATTACAATGATATGGCCGGCGAGCGTGTGTTGTTGGATGTCGGAACTTATAAGGTGAAGGTCACATCTAATCCTTCGGACAAACTGGAGTTTGAAAAACCTACTTTTTACGGGGATAAAGATAAGATTGTCATAAAAGCGGGTGAGACAACTCAAACAGCAATCGAATGTTTTTTAACTTGTGTGAAAGTAACCAGTAAGTTTACAAAGCCTGTTCAGGATAAATTCGCATCCTGTGTGGCGAAAGTCAGTGATGCGACGGGGAGCTATTTGGAATATGATATGCAAGAGACACGCGCTGGTTATTTCCAACCCGGTTATCTGTTGGTCGATTTGACATTGACGAACAAAGAAGGGTTGACATTTCACATGTCCAAACTGATCGAGAAGACGGAGGCGAAAGACCATTATCATCTGGTATTCGATTTGGTGGATAGCGGTGAAGATAACTCAGGAATGGACTTCGATATAACGATTGATTCTGATCCGACCAATGACGAGAACCATACGGTGACGATCCCGTTGCCGGAATCGGGATATGGGCAGGAACCACCGGTGGTGAAAGTGTTGGAAGATGGCAAGGATAGCAATGGAATGATCTCTTTGGACAAAGGAGATTTCAGAAAAGTAATGTTGAATATTTCTTCTACGAATATAGGTTTAGAATCTGTTACCATGATTGCGACTTCGTCTTTGTTTGACGAACATAAAATTTTATCATCTTTGGATTTACTGAAATTGTCGGAAGAAAGTAAGAAGAAGTTAGCTGAAATAGGATTGGAAGTCCCTGCTTTGGATGATAAAAAGGCAATGTTTACATTAGTTTTCGATAATTTGATTACGCAATTGCCAGGAGGTACGCATACATTTGTTCTCTCTGCCCGTGATGAGATGGGGCATGAAACGGTGCAAACGATTTCTATTACTGTCAATTTGCAAATCATGACTCATCCGGTAGTCGAATCGGAGGTGTGGGCACATTTTGCTACATTGAGGGGATATGTAAAGAACGCGAGTGAGGAAGATAAAGCCTCTTATAAGTTCCAATATAGGAAATCGGGAACAACAACTTGGAAAGATGTTGCCGGTGAAGTAACTGTTGCTACGAATGGATCTTCCAATGTAGCACAAGTTGCAACAAATTTGGATGCGAGTACAAAATATGAATATCGTTTGTTGCAAAATGATACAAACAGTGAACCGGAAGAGTTTACAACAGAGGATGATATTCAATTGCCAAATTCAGGATTTGAAGACTGGTATACAGATAGTGATGGATTACCTAAACCAGCAAAGGATGCAAGCTCCTCGTTTTGGGATTGTGGAAATGTCAACTATTTTGGTAAGCATATTATGACTACTCAAAATGACGAAACAGCGTTAGGACAAGGATCTTCTGTAAAAATGGAAACACAGGAAACAATGAAGATTATTGCTGCTGGAAATATTTTTACAGGAACTTTTGAGAGAGATGGTATGGGGGGAATTTTGACTTTAGGTAGAAATTTTGAGTGTCGCCCTAATAAATTAAAAGGATATTACAAATATACATCTGCAAAAGTCTCTGTGAGTAAAGGACATTTGAATGAAGGCGAAGATGATTTGTGTTCTCTTTATATCGCTCTTACAGACGAACAAATTACAGTTAATACAAATAAAGGAATTTATTTTGATCCCAATAGTAGTGCCGTAATTGCTTATGGGTCTATAAGTGATGAGGAATCTAAAGGGGCAGATTCATTTAAGGAGTTTACTGTTGATTTGGAATATAAAGATTTAAAGCGTATACCTAAATATATTATTGTAGTTGCCTCTTCAAGTAAATATGGTGACTATATGGAAGGTGGAAAAGGTAGTACTATGTGGTTAGATGATTTGGAATTAGTTTATCCGAAATCAATGGAAGAAGTAAGAAAATGAAGCGTATAATAATTATTTTAGTTATCGCATTTTTATGTACAGGCTTAATGCAAGCCCAAACCAAAATCCTTGGTCGTAAAGTCTTCGACCGGGGTATCCAGAGTCATACTTTTATTCCGAAAGGGCAATGGATGGTCGGATCGACTTTTTCCTATTCGGAACATGAGGATGACAATTATAAATTCTTGGTGCTGGAGAAGATTGAAAGTACCGGTTATACGTTTAAAGTAAGTCCTTTCTTCGGTTACTTTATCCGGGATAATGTTGCATTGGGCGGACGTTTTTCCTATAATCGTACTTATACGGATTTAGGAAATATCAGTTTGGATTTGGATGATGATATCAATTTTGATATCAGTGATGTAAATTATTTGGAGCATACTTTTTCTGCTACTGGATTCGTGCGTACCTATATGCCGATAGGAAGTAGTAAGATTTTTGGTTTGTTTAATGAAGCTCGCGTGACCTATGGCTATGGGCAGGGTAAAAACTCTTCGGGTACAGATACCGATTATACCGGTACTTACCAGACCATCCAGAATTTGCAGATCGGAATGGCGCCGGGTCTGACGGCTTTTATCACTAATTTTGCAGCTGTTGAGGTATCGGTTGGCGTACTGGGGTTTAATATGAAGTGGACCGATCAGACAACTGACCAGATTGATAAAGGCTCACGGCGTAGCAGTTCCGCTAATTTTAAGATAGACCTATTTTCGATTAATTTAGGTATGAACTTCTATTTTTGACGAGGTATGGATATAAATCATATAAAACGAAAAGTGACAGGTTTTCTCTGTTGTTTGTTCTTTCTTGTTTCATGTATCGAGAATGATATTCCTTATCCATATCGGGAAGGAAGCATTACCGATTTCCTGGTGGAAGGGCAATTGGATAATACATTGGAAATAGATAAGACTAAAGGGATGGTTACGGTAGAAGTGAGCGATGCGGTTGATCTTGCAGCTCTCCGGATCAAGAAGTTGACGGTGACTAATGAGGCTGAGGTACGGATAGATTCTGCGGCGTGTCTCGACTATAACGCTTTTCCACGAATCGGATTTTCGTCTTTAGACAGTTTACCTAAGAGTGCAGATACGCGGGTGGATTTTTCTTCATCTGTCTCATTGATTTTGCAGACATATCAAGAGTATCCTTGGAAGATAACGGTTAATCAGACGATAGACCGGGCTGTGCAAGTCAGTAACCAGGTGGGTGAACCGGTAATCGATTTGGCAAATCGGGAGATGATCGTGTATGTGGCAAAAGAACAACATTTGGATCGGATAACAGTGACTAAAATGCAACTGGGCGGTTCGGTGGGAATTGTCGTTCCTGATCCGACGACGGTAACGAATTTTTCGCGTCCTTGCTCATTTGAAGTGACTCGTTTTGGAGTAACGGAAACTTGGAAAGTGACAATTCTGCATACGGAAGGTGGTGCTGTTTCCGGTGGTGAAACGGTTGCGATGGCCAATCGAATCATTGTAACCGGAATGATTCAAGAAGGTAAGATTCCGGTAATAGAATATAGAGAAAAGAATCCGTCCCAAACGCGGGTGGATGATGGTTGGCAGACGCTTCCGGCAAGTTCCGTAACTGTCAACGGTACTTCCTTCACAGCCACAATAACTGGTTTGAATCCGGGTACGACGTATGTATATCGTGTTGTGATTGATGATATAGCTGGAGAAGAGGTGGAGTGTAAGACCGCTGCGTTAGTGCCATTGACCAATGGGGGTTTTGACGATTGGCATCAAGATGGTAAATTGTGGAATCCGTGGTTGGCAACAGGTGTTTCTTTTTGGGATACGGGAAATAAAGGAGCTACTACTTTGGGAGACAGCAATACGATTCCGACAGGTGATACGAGTAACGGAACCGGAAAGGCAGCCAAGTTAGAATCGCGGTTTGTCGGAGTTGCCGGTATCGGTAAGTTTGCGGCTGGTAATATATTTGCCGGTTCGTATGTCCGTACAGATGGTACTAATGGCGTCTTGAGCTTTGGGCGTCCATTTGAAACTTATCCGACAGGTTTGAAGTTTAAATACAAATATACTTCGGCTGAGATAAATAAAAGTAACGATTCCGATTACAATTATTTGCTGGGCAGACCGGATTCTTGTCATATTTATGTGGCTCTGTCTGATAAGGCAGAACCTTATGAGATCAAAACAAAGAAGTCGGAACGGCAGCTGTTTAGCAAGAATGATAAAAATGTTATTGCTTATGGTGAGTTCATTTCCGCTAAGACCATATCCGGTTATGAGGAATATACAATCCGGTTAGATTACCGTGATTATCGTAAACCCAAATATCTTGTCATTGTGGCTACAGCCAGCAAATATGGTGATTATTTCACAGGAGGGGAAGGTAGTACACTTTATTTGGACGAAATGGAATTGACTTATGATTAGCGATAACCTGTTTAGTGTATCCTTAGTCGGATTATAACAACTAATGATATTCCTTTCTTTTTAGGTTAAGCAATAAATGTGTACCTTTGCCTCTCAAAAAGAGAACACAAGGTATGGAAAAACAGTTTAAGAGAACGCTGATAACTACGGCGTTGCCGTATGCGAACGGGCCGGTGCATATCGGACATTTGGCCGGGGTGTATGTGCCTGCTGATATTTATGCACGCTATCTTCGCCTGAAGGGGGAAGAAGTTTTGATGATCGGTGGATCGGATGAGCATGGAGTGCCTATCACGCTGAGAGCGAAGAAAGAAGGGATTACGCCGCAGGATGTGGTGGACCGTTATCATGGTATTATCAAGAAGTCTTTTGAGGAGTTTGGTATCTCGTTCGATATCTATTCCCGTACGACTTCGGCTACACATCGCCAGGTGGCGTCGGATTTCTTCCGTACCTTATACGATAAAGGAGAGTTTATCGAGAAAACGAGCGAACAGTATTACGACGAGGAAGCAAAACAGTTCCTTGCCGACCGTTATATAACCGGGACTTGCCCGCATTGCGGCAATGAAAAAGCCTATGGCGACCAGTGCGAAGCCTGCGGTACCTCTTTGAGCCCGACGGACCTGATCAACCCGAAATCCGCTATCAGTGGTAGCCAGCCGGTGATGAAGGAAACCAAACATTGGTATCTTCCTTTGGATAAATGGGAACCGTTCCTGCGCCAGTGGATACTGGAAGGGCATAAGGAATGGAAACCGAACGTATACGGACAGTGCAAGAGTTGGCTGGATATGGGATTGCAGCCTCGTGCCGTAAGC
>ULYM01046557.1_pt1 | contig 11277 bp, 8 predicted proteins | sample 1962141 | NCBI WGS metagenome assembly ULYM01 (sample SAMEA4835862, study PRJEB28245) | human gut metagenome | biome: gut microbiome; material: fecal sample | place: Denmark | collected 2008
ATGGAAGCAGCCAATCTATTGGAACTTTTTATGACTCAAGATTCCATGAAAAATGAATATACAAATTTTCTAAAACATATTATGATAGAGTGTGAGACAGGTAAAGACAGACTACCTGCTCCCCTTCCCGAAAGTGAAGTCAAGATAGGACATAAGACAGGAACTTCCGATAAGAATGAACGGGGGGAATACATTGGCATCAATGACATTGGTTTTGTAATTCTACCTGATGGGAACCGATACGTAGTAGCCGTATTTGTCAAAGACTCAAAAGAAAATATGGAAACGAATACTAAGATCATCTCTGATATTTCGGCTGCTATTTACCGATATGCCAGGAATCGTTAAAATAGTGCTATTTTGTACTGTCTATGAAAATAAAGACAAGAATGTCATAAATATAATATTATGGATTATCACATCGTTAAAATATCTAGAAATAAAAAGCAATATCTGGATTTATTATTGCTTGGGGATGAACAGGAAATAATGGTAGACCGATATTTGGAGCGCGGTGACTTGTTTGTATTGGAAGATAACGGGATAAAAGCTGTTTGTGTTGTAACAAAAGAAGGTCCGAAAATTTGTGAATTGAAGAATATAGCGGTTACCCCTAGTGCCCAACGACAAGGATATGGTAGAAAACTAATAAATTACCTGATAAACCATTACTCAAAAGAATATACTCAGATGATGGTGGGAACGGGAGACGTTCCCGGCACTCTTGCATTTTATAAAAGTTGCGGTTTTGAATATTCTCATTGTATAAAAGATTTTTTCACGGAGAATTACGATCATCCTATCATTGACAATGGGGTTTTACTAAAAGTATTTACAACCAGTTATTACTCAATAATTTGCAAGTAATAAGTCAGAAATATGGTCGTAACCTTTAAGGGTACATTCTAAGGGGTGAAGATTTAACGCTTTTATTGATTATTAACCCACTTGCGGTGTCAATACGAGCGCGGTTTCTTCTTTTTTCGGTGCAGTTTGTTACCGATATTCCACTTCTATTTTGGCTCATAGCCTAAGCCAATGCAAAGGTACAATATTTTGTTAGATATTCCTTGTCTTTTGGTCGCGCTGTCATTTTTTTTAAGTACGATAATATGAGATTAAGGAAGTTGCGAAATTAAGAAATAGTATAATTTAAAATCTATATATGTCTTGACGAAATTTGTCAAGGCATGTTTGGTCGAGTGACGAATTTATTGTATTTTTGTACTCAAATTTATTTTGCTATGCTTTTCCAAGACAAACTGAAAGAACTGCGGGAATCACATAATCTGTTGCAGCGACAGGTAGCTGCGGGAATTGACATGGATACTGCTGTATATTGCAAAATAGAAAAGGGGTACAGACAGGCACGGGAGGTACAAGTGCGCCAGTTGGCTCTTTTCTATGGTATTCCATACGAAGAGTTGCGCCGTTACTGGCTTGCAGGGAAGGTTTACAGCCTTGTTGAGGAAGAGGAAGATGCAAACGGAATCCTCTATATGGTGGCAGAAGAAATGGAAGAGTATGGCAATCATCCTACAAAAATTAAAAAATAAATATGGCAAGAATTGAAGATTTTAGGGCATTCGTGGCAAGCTATCAAGAGGCTTGTAAACGAGGGGAGCTTGAAATGGCTTCGGAAGAAACTACACGCACTTGGATTAACCAAATGCTTGCCGTGTTTGGCTGGGATGTAAGGAATACCAATCATGTGTTGCAGGAAGTTCCACTCGAGATTACAGAACGGGCGGCATTAAATGAAATCGGTTCTACAAATACACGTCCAGACTATACATTAATGAATGGGCGAGTTCGCTTGTTTTTTCTTGATGCAAAGAAACGGACTGTCAATATAAAAGATGACAATAGCGTTGCTTTCCAGATTCGTTCATATGGATGGTCAATCGGTGCAAGTTATTCAGTGGTAACAAACATGGATGAACTGGCGATTTATGATTGTACTGCCATGCCTCGCCACACAGACAATGCCGACTTTGCTCGTGTAGTTTACATGAAAACGGAAAACTATATGGACAACTTCGATCGTCTTAATAGTTTTTTGGGACGCGAAGAAACTATAAGCAACAGCCATCGTGTGAGATTTGTCGGCAAAGATTCTATCGACAAGAATTTCTCGAAAGCATTGAGTAGCGTAAGGCTCAATCTTGCACAAGCAATCATCAACGGGAACCACTACAAAATCAGCATTGCCGACATTAACCTTTGGACACAGATAATTCTTAATCGCATACTGTTCATTCGTGTCTGTGAAGCTCGCGGACTGGAGCGTGATGGACTACTGAAAGATTTTGCCGCAACAGACTTTTGGACGGAGTTCAAAAGATCGTCTTATATTGATTTTTACGAACACTATGATGGCCCAATGTTTGCTCGAATTAGGCATATTCAGGATTTAATCATCGACAATGCCGTTTTCGATGATCTGTTATCTTACCTCTACTATCCATCGCCTTATTGCTTTGATGTAATTCCACTGAAAAGCATCAGTGATATTTACGACCTGTTCCTTGGTTATCACCTTGAATATGACGATAGTGGAATACTCGAAAATGTACTGAAATCGGAGTTTCGAAAAAGCAATGGTGCGGTGACGACTCCCGAACATATTGTCCATAACACAATAGACAGCACTGTACCCTCCGAATATCTGCAATCGCTCACCAATCAGCAGATTCTTGATTTAAAGTTTCTTGACCCTGCTTGTGGTAGCGGTGTGTTCCTTGTAAGTATCTACGATCATTTGGCAACACAGATAGAGAGCAATATAGAGGAACGGAAAGATGTTTTGCCCCACCGATACCTTTATGAAAAGGACGGAAAGAAATACTTGAATTTGGAGGGACGCAAACTGATAGTAAACCAATGCTTACATGGAGTTGATATTAACCAGGAGTGCGTAGAAGTTGCAAAACTTTCTCTATCGCTGAAAATAATTGATGGCTTCGAACCGATCGATTTCAACAATGCTGGTCTCTACGGTTCACAGATTCTGCACGGAGTGGGTGTGAACATCAAGTGTGGTAATTCGCTCGTTGAGCCTGACATTTTAGAACGATTTTCATGTATATCAGAAAATCTTGAAGAACTTGCAGCGACTAATGTTTTCGATTACAAGACCGCTTTTTGCGATATTTTCAGTCGCGGCGGCTTCGACTATGTTATTGGCAATCCTCCATACGTTGAAGTGAAAAACTATAACGTGGCCTTGCCTTGCATGTCGGCTTACATCAAGCAGCGTTATGGTTCGAGCAGGAACGGGAAAATAGACCTTGCTATTCCGTTTATTGAACGGGGAATAGAATTGCTGAATGAACACGGCAGTCTTGGTTACATTGTACAAAAGCGATTCTTTAAGACTGAGTATGGCAAAGGTGTTCGCAAACTGTTAAGTGAGAGGCGCTTGCTCCGCACAGTCTACGATTATGTAGAAACTGACCTGTTTGAGGACAGAATCACGTACGTTGCCATTATAGTGTGCGACAAGTCCGCAACTAACGAAAATACAATTAAATACACCAACAGCACCAATGACGAGTGCTTTGAAATAGCAAAAGAGACGATTACGGAAACGCCGTGGTCGTTTGAAAATCACCAGACAACTGCGTTACGTGTAAGACTCGCAAACGAACTCGGAACGTTAGGAAGTGTTTGCAAGATTAAGGTCGGTGTCCAAGTGTTGTGGGACGATGCATTCCACATTGTAGTTGACCACACCGATGAGGATTATATTTACGGAAGTACAGCACTTTGCGAGAATCTGCAAGTGGAGCGTGAAGCTTGCAGAGTGTTGCTTTGCAACGAACATTTTGTACCGTTATCTGTTCGTGGAGATACAACTTATATCTTGTTTCCATATGATGTAGTGGATGGTAATGTTTTACCTATCCTGTTCTCAGACTACGAAAGTCGCTATCCTTTGGCTGCTCGTTATCTGCGAGGGAATCGTACTGTTATTGAAGAGAATGTGCAAACCGTCCCCGACCGTTTCCCGACATTAGAACGTGATGAAAACTGGCATTTGTTCACCCGTGCCAACAATCACAACGCTGTTTACAAAAAACTTTGTATACCTATGACCACGCAGAACCCACAAGCGGCGGTCGTAATGCAAGAGGATGCTTATTGTGACAATGCCAATATGTTCTTTGTGCAGATTCCAGAAGTGACGGACGATAAACTGTACGCAATGGCGGCAATCATCAACTCCACTCCGTTTGCCTATTTTGCCAAGTCAATAGCCAACCCGCAACAGGGTGGTTTCTATAAGTTCAATAAACAGTTCCTTGATCCTGTGCCATTCCCACGCATGGAGTTTACCGCATTCAGTGAGCAGATGCAGCAACTTGCAGGAGTGGCACGACATATTGAAGAAACCAACACGGCAATCACAACCAGCATTTCTTCCGCTTCTCGCCTATATCCGTTATTGAACAACCTTTGGAGCGAGGTTGATCGGCTGTGTTGTGAACTCTACGGATTGAGCGATTCCGAGAAGGAAATTATCATGTTAAACCCTCGCACAGACCACTACTATTATGAATAAGGAACTGCAAAACATAATCTCCCACTATGCTGAGCAACAATTTTGTTTGGACAGCATTGTTGTTTCATCTTTTATCAAGAATAACGCTCTAGTTGTCCGTGGCGGATTGCTTGCTGATTACTACTGTGACGATGTGCCGACCGTTGGCATTGAGTCAATTGAGGATGTTATCAACGTGTTCGAGTTAGCAATCCCAAAAGCAGAGAAGACAAAGAACGGTGCGGTTTATACACCTAAATACATTCGCGACTACATTCTGGAGAGAGTTGTCGCCATACAAAGAAAACCTTTGCAAAACTGCCTTGCCATTGATATTGCTTGCGGTTGCGGCGCATTTCTGTTTTCGCTTGCCGACTATCTACATTCCCATTGCGAACTGTCGTATCGTGAAGCAGTGCAACGTCTTTACGGTGTGGATATAAGTGAGTTAAGTGTAAATCGTTGCAAGATTCTTCTTTCATTGGCTGCGTTGCTAAATAACGAAATGCTGGTGGATGAGGATTTTCACATCAGTCAAGGTAATTCGCTTGAATTTGATTTTACGACAATGCCGAGAGTCGTAGAAAACGGTGGATTTGACATTGTTGTAGGTAATCCACCGTATGTCCGTGCAAAGCATATTGATGATGAATCAAAGGTGTTACTTTCTCGTTGGCAAGTAGCTCGTTGCGGAAATGCCGACCTCTATCTACCGTTTTTTGAGATAGCTTGCGGAATTCTTCGAGAGGACGGAGTACTGGGTTACATCACGCTTAATTCCTTCTTCAAAAGTGTAAATGCAAGACTGTTGCGCAGTTATTTTCGCAGTTCAAACACAGCTCTCGAAATCGTTGACTTTGGCGATCAACTTATCTTTGGCAAAACACTGGCCTATACTTGTATTGTTTTAATTGATAAACTGGGCGAGGCTGGCATAAACTACACAAAAGGACAGATAAACGTCAACCGATTCTCCGAAAAGCCGACACACTTCAACCTCATACCATACAGTGAGCTTGACGACCATAAAGGCTGGAATCTCAACAATGCTGAAATCTTGCAAAACATTCGCAAGATAGAGAGTGTAGGCCGCCCACTCGGCGAATTATACCAAATAAAGAACGGCATCGCAACCCTCGCCAACGATATTTATATTTTCCGTCCTGTGCGCGAGGACGAGACGTTTTTTTATTTGCAAGCAGGTGATATGGAATTCCCAATTGAAAGAGAGATTTGCCGCGACATTATAAAGCCAAACATCCTGCACACCGAAGAAGAAATCCCCGATATTATAGAGAAGGTGATTTTTCCATACGACGAGAACAACAATATTATGGTCGAAGCCGTATTCATGAGCAAATACCCAGAAGCGTACAAGTATTTGTCACTTAATAAGATGAAATTGGCGCAGCGTGACAAGGGAGAAAAAAACTACGAGGCGTGGTATGCCTTTGGACGGTCGCAAGCCACTTGCGACCGTGGCCGCAAGTTATTGTTTCCCTACATGACCGACCATCCGCGTTTTGTCTATACTGATAACGAGAACATGCTCATCTATTGTGGCTATGCTATTTTCAGCGAAAACGAAGAAGACCTCCTTGTACTGAAACGTATTCTCGAATCCTCGATTTTCGACTATTATATGCAACACACCTCTAAGCCCTATGCTACCGGTTACTACTCCTACGCAAAGAACTATGTAAAAGGGTTTGGAATACCTGTACTGAGTAGTAAGCAACGTGTAAGTTTGCTTTCGTTGCAGGAACAGAATGCCATAAATGGCTATGTAGAAGGATTGTATAACATGACACATACTATTAATAAATGCCAAATATAATTTAAACAACAGAGTAAATATGGAACAAGAAATAATGCAAAACGCAAACTTTGAATGGTTGGCAACACTTTTTGTGGGAATATTTTCGGCTTTCGCTGGAACATTCTTAGGTGCGGTCTTATTAAATCATCTTCAAAAATCAAATATGCGTAAAAATAGAGGGACGGCAGTAAAGGCATTGAAGATTTTGAAGAAATACGACACGAAAAAATATGGTGAAGCAAAATCTCAATTTAATATAGAGCTAAGCATCTCAGAGAAAAGAGCAGTATTAGTTTTATTGCATAAAATGGGCATACCTATACAAATTCCGGCAAGCAATAAATTCGATATTAAAGACATCGAATTTGCAGATATTACAATAGATGGGAAAGAAATAAATGGAATAATAGACCAGGTAAAAGGAGGGTATTGCGATATGCTTATCTTCAATGACGTAGAAGCCTATTTCACAAGCAACATAAGGGTTAGTGCTGTTCGTAATACAGGTGAAAAATATGTAAAAGAAGTATTGGCAAAGAGCAAATTAGTTGGTACGACGATTCATTATCCCGAAAATTGGCCTTCCTTGTTTACGTTGGGAGAGAGATTAACTATAGGTGTTTTACATGAACGTCTAGTAGATAAATCATATTTCCAGAATAATGGAGACACATCTAAAGAGGCTATTGAAAAATTGATACGAGAAATACAGATTGGCTTATGGGACATTTATTTGTTTTGGGATTTCGATTCATACCAGAACATGCAATCGCAAAGACAATTGGCAAACATTGTTCAATCTGCCGTTATGAGTCAACAGCAAATTGTGCAAAACCAAAATTCTCAATCATAAGCATATTTATCAACTTTATCAACAAACAACTAAAAAGCATTATATAATGAAGCCTCTATCCCAATCCGCAGCATGTGCAGCAAAATGTTTGTTTGCTGTGATGCAATACATGAAATCCAATGGTGGAACTGTTACCACGAAAGAAATTAACGACATAATTCAGGAGAATGTCAAGTTCACGGAGTGGGAACTAGAGCGTGCGGGAAAGTTACAGAACATCCGTTGGTGGACGATGACACAGTTCTATTCCATCGACTACAACAAGGCGGGCTATATTCTGAAAAAACAGGGTTCATGGTACCTCACACCAGAGGGTGAAGAAGCTATCAAACTCGGAGCAGAACAGATTTTGCGCAATGCCAATGCTGCATACCGCAAATGGAAGCAAGAGCAAGATTTGGATGAAGACTACGCTGTGGAAGAAGAAACTCTGGAGAAGGAAACGATTATAAACATTGAACAGTTAGAAGAACAGGCTAATGAGGGAATCCGTCAGTATATCAAGGCTAAAAATCCTTATGAATTTCAAGATATGGTGGCGGCATTGCTACGTGCAATGGGTTACTACACGCCGTTTGTTGCTCCGAAAGGTCGTGATGGAGGTGTGGATGTGATTGCTTACATTGATGCTCTCGGTGCAAAGACTCCAAGAATCAAGGTACAAGTGAAGCACATGCCTGAGACAAGTATTCCAGCGAAAGATATTCGCAGCCTGTTAGGGATACTGCGTGATGGCGACATAGCCCTGTTTGTCACTTCTGGAACTTATTCTCCACAAGCCCGAACAGAAGCATTAACAAGCAAAACTTACATCAAGCTGATTGACGGTGAAGAATTTATAGAAATGTGGCAAGAGTATTATAGCAAAATGAACGACGAAGACAAAAATATGATGCCTCTTAAACATATTGCTTTTGTGGGGAGTAATGAGTGAAAGTTAACCTTCCAAGCAAATGACCCCATGGCCTTTCTAATATGCAGGAAAAATTGAAAACAGATTCAATGGATAGATTGTTCCATGCCCCATTAACGGAAAACACTGTACAGTATATCTTATATCCATATTTTGAAAAGAAGAAAAAATAATATAGTCCATGTGTGACTAACAACGACACATCAAGCAACAACCTATGGCAAAAAAATCAAGTAATCAACATAAAGGAGATTCTTTTGAGAAGTTAGTTTTCAGGAAGTTGAAAGAACTTATTGAGAGCCAAGACATACCTGGTGTATCAAGATATAATGATATTTTTTTGCACAAACAATATGCCAGCAAAGCTGCGCCAGATGTTATGCTGAATCCTGATATAACCATAGAAGTGTATTCCAATCCCGATAAAAAGATATGGAGCAATTTACTTGTAGTCGAATGTAAAAACCACCATAGGAAGATTGATAACTCTATGTATCGTGAGTTTGTAGGAAATCTTTCAGATTATCCACGTTCAGGGGTTCGTGGTATGATGATTTCATCAGTAGGTTTTACGCAGCAAGTAATCAGATTGGCTCAAAGTGATAATATTGCACTTGCTGTTTTGTCAGAAGAAAGTAATTGGGAAACTATCATTTGGAGACAAATAAATAATTTTGACCAGAGTCAATTTAAACATAAGGTTTTAGTAGGTGAATTTTCAACCGACTATCCAATAGTATATTGGGGAAGTTCCTTTATTACAATTTCGGATTTACTACAAGAATGTGGCATTCCGATGTCAAAAGCATTGTATGTTCCATTTATGGAGGATGATGAAATCTGTAAAAAGGTAGATGGAATCTTGCAAGACACTCGGCACTTAATAAAAGAAAATTTTATAAATCGTTGTTTCTCACTAATTGCGCCAAATTATAAATTTAATTTTGTTGAAATGCAAGAAGATTGTTTGGGCAAATGTGATTTCAAGGAACATATAATAACGATTAATTCTGCGTTGAACGAACATCGTCAAAATTTCACTATTGCTCATGAATTAGGACATATTGCTCTGCATTCATCTATTGTGGAAAATTTACTTTCAATTGAAGATAGAGAAAGCGACAAAAATACAATTATAGGAAAATCTACATATGGTAGAATGGAATATCAAGCTAATATATTTGCCTCATACCTTCTTATGCCTAATATTCCATTCTATTCAGAAGTAGCCAAACTATTCGATGAGTATAGAATCAGAACAGGGCGACTTTATCACGATTATCAGCCATGTAATATACGTGATTGCAACATTGTAACAGGTGCGTTGTCTGCCAAATTCAATGTATCCCAAGAAGCGGTTGTTGTTCGTATGAAACGCGCAAATCTCTATATTGAAGGAGACAGTTGCAATCCTTTGCATGAATATGTGAGGCGTAATTCTTGGTGGTAATGAATCTGGTTTTATGTGAATTATCTTCTCATCGAAAGTCCTCTCTTCTGCTGTTGGTCATAATATCCCTCCACCACGTTATCGACTTCACGTTTGGCCTTGATTTGCTCCCGGTTATCCAGTTTGCCTTTCTGCGTGGCTGTGATATACAGGAAATCCCCGGCTGCTTGATGCGACAGTTTGTCATCACCGAACAGGTTTAGGGCACTCTTGATATCCGCTACCTGTTCCGCATCGAAACGGGGTTTGTAATAATCCCTTGCCAAGCGGATGATGCCGTTTACCGCCTTGCGGAAGATGTCGCTTGTTTTGAGCAAGAAGAAACTGAGACTGCCGATAATCAGGTTCTGCCACGAAATGCGGTTTTTGAGCCTCGCTGTTTCTTCCGTATGTGCAGCATCCTTGCGGTTAAGCTCGGACTGGTGCTTGGCTTTCAGCTTTATCAGTTCACGGTGGTGGTCGCTCTGCATGGTTTGGATTCTGCCCTGCAACAACCCGATGGTTCCCTCGTGCGTGGAAATCTCATGGCGCAAGCTCTCTATTTCGCCTTTCAGAACCTTTGACTTACCTGTAGCCCAACCGACAGCGGCATCAAGAAGTTCGCTACCTTTCTCCCTCTTCAGCTTGGAGCGTTTTTCTTTGATAGCCCTGTCAAGATCTTCACTCTGCCGTTCCTTTCGATTTGCTGTCTCGATAAGGGAATTGGCTCTGCTTTCCGCCTCCTGCATCTTCTGATTGGTCATTTCCAACTGATACTCCCGATACTGCCTTGTGGCATCAAGGCGGTTCATCTCCTCTTTCTGCTTCTCTATGATGAAGTCGTTACGCTCCAGATGCTCCTTGCCTGTCTCGGCTTTGGACTGCCCACGTTTCATCGAGAGAATATCAGATGCCAAAGTCTGCATTTCCATCATATCATTGTCGTTGAGCTTTTGGCTCTTTCCCGTGTCGTGGTTCATCCAGTCGAATACGATGTGTGCGTGGTAATTCGGCTTGAACCATTTTTCACCTACTTGGAAACTCTCCTTGTCCTCCACTTCAGGCTGTCCGCTCAGCCAATGCCCCTCGTCCTTGTGCAGGAAAATTTGAAGCGGTGTGATGCCCCAGCGTCTTTGGCACTCCTCGCCAAATTTCTTCACGTCTGCCAGTGTGGTGTCCGGTTTGATGAGTAACACACCCTCACGAATGGGTGAGCATCCTGCCACTTTGATGATTTTTCCGTTCTTGCCTTTGCGCTCCCGCTCTTTTTCCTGCATGGCACGACCTGTCTTTTCCTTTACCATCCGTTTGATGTTGTCGTAGTGCGTTTGCAGGTCGGGATTGCCGAAGTTCGGGTTTATCCACTGCTCGTTGTCGGCAGAGAGTTCCGGCACGATATAGATTTTGGATGTACCGATATTACGCATATACTCGGCAGTCCTTCGGTTATGAGCCTCGCTTGACTTGGTGTTGCAAGGCTTGATATGTATGCTTGATTTTGTTGCCATTTTTTTAGAATTTGATTTGTTGATGAAAATATTTTCCGCTGTCCGCTCATAACCGCAATGGGTTATTAGGGCATCGCCTTAATCGGAGGGTGCAGGGAGAGGGTCACTTCCTGCTCCGGGTTCTTAGGGGTGGAAGCCTCTGAGCGGAGTTTCCAAAGAGAGGGTCACTCTTTGGTCGGGTTGCATAGGGCTGACAGTCCTTGCCGGGTTCT
>ULYM01031278.1_pt1 | contig 11274 bp, 11 predicted proteins | sample 1962141 | NCBI WGS metagenome assembly ULYM01 (sample SAMEA4835862, study PRJEB28245) | human gut metagenome | biome: gut microbiome; material: fecal sample | place: Denmark | collected 2008
TGGCAAGGTTATGCTCTACCAACTGAGCTATTTCCGCAATTTCTCGCAACGAAAGTAGTTTTCTCGATTGCGAGTGCAAAGGTAGTGCTTTTTGTGAAACTTCCAAAACATTGCGCACTTTTTTTACTCAAATCTTATAATTTTTCAAATATAAGCCTGAAGAATTCATAAAAATCAATGCGATGAACTACATAAAAACGCTACCTTTTAACATCAACACATACGGTCGCGATAATCTTCGTAGACAAAATTTTTGAAGATTTCTAACTCGCCGTTAGAACGACTTATAGCTACCGACGGATGATGAATACCGTTGAACATATTAGTTTTTACCATGGTATAGTGTATCATGTCTTCGAATACTACGCGTTCGCCTATTTGCAATTCGTGGTCGAACTTCCAACTTCCCATATAGTCTCCGCTCAAGCAACTATTACCACCTAATCTATACACATGTTCTTCTGGAGAAGCTGTCTTTACGGTATCAGCAGGCAGAGTTTCGGCTCCGCGTACCGATGGTTGATAAGGCATTTCCAAGCAATCGGGCATGTGGCATGTAAAGCTGACATCGAGAATTGCAGTACGGATGCCTCCGTTTTCTACGATATCGACTACAGAAGATACCAACGGGCCAGTCTGCCAAGTAAAGGCCGAACCTGGTTCCATGATAATCTGAAGATGAGGATAACGCTCCTTCAGCCCGTTCAGCAGTCCGATGAGGTGCTTTACATCATAGTCTTTTCGTGTCATTAGATGACCGCCTCCCAGATTCAACCATTTCAGTTGAGGGAACCAACGCGAGAACTTTTCTTCTATATGCTTTAAGCTACGTTCCAACTCGTATGAGCTCGACTCGCAATGGCAATGACAGTGGAAACCCTCTATGCCTTCTGGCAAAACATCGGGCAATTGGTCGGCCATCACTCCGAAACGGGTACCCGGAGCGCATGGGTTATACAGCTCGACTTCTACTTCAGAATACTCAGGATTTACACGAATACCGCACGATACAGGTTGGGCCGCAGCTTTTGCCATCGGATAAAAACGAGCGAACTGCGACAATGAATTAAATGTAATATGACTGCAGTACTTCAGGAAAGCCGGAAAGTTCTGCTCGGTATAAGCCGGAGAATAAGCGTGCGCCCTACTGCCAAACTCCTCGAACGCCAAACGAGCCTCGTATTCAGAGCTGGCCGTAGTATAACGGATATACTCACGGAATATAGGAAACGACTTCCACATGGCAAACGCCTTGAATGCCAATATTATCTCTACACCAGTGCTATCTGCCACACTCTTTATCAAGCTTAGATTCTTTCTGAGCAAATCTTCTTCCATCACATAACACGGCGATGGGACCTTCGTTACATCGAACATACTTTTATATATAAGTCTTATGGTTATACACCTGTTTTTATTCTATTTTCTCAAATCGGGCAAACTTAAGCAGCAATTGCTTTACGCCAGCATTGGCAAAGCTGATGGTAGCCTTGCAGTTTTCGCCTGCGCCTTCTACCTTAATTACTTCTCCTCTACCGAAGCGTGCGTGAACTACCCGCTTGCCTACCGCTATTCCCCACTCGTTTGTCGATGTGGTAGCAGCTCCTGCCGAAGACGACGAAGACGGTGAAGACGATAAATCCACACGCTTCAATTTACGTTCCGAAAGCGGTTTCACGAAATGGCGAGGTTCTTCGGGCATCGCTCCACCGTCGAACATAGATGGACCGTTGCTTTCTGCCTTATAATATGAAGGACGTTCATCCGTCTCCTTACGGAAACGTCGTACCCCTTCGTCTACCCTTTGCGCTACGGTATCGGCTTGCGCCACATTAAGGTAGCGCACATCTATATCTTTCAGGAAACGGCTCGGCACACTGAATTCCATTTTTCCATAACGGTAGCGACTCTTGGCGTACGATAAGAAGCAATGCTCTTGGGCACGGGTTATCGCTACATAAAACAATCGGCGTTCTTCTTCCAACTGACGCATAGATTCGCCAGACATCATACTTGGGAATAGACCGTCTTCCAATCCCACCACAAAGACATTCGGGAACTCCAACCCTTTGGCGGAGTGGATAGTCATCAATGTAACCTTCGGAGTATCCTCGTCCTTTTCCTCATCTTGGTCGCTCAGCAAAGAGATTTCCGAAAGATAATCGGTAAGAAATACATGGTCATTACCTTCTTCCTTACGTGTATCACAGAAATCGTTTATGCCGTTCATCATTTCCTCTATGTTCTCCTGACGGCTCAAGCTCTCCGGCGAACGGTCTTGATAAATATCAGCCCTGATTCCTGAGCGCATAATAATTTCACGTCCCAACTCGGCCGCATCTTTCTGCGAAGCCTGTTCTATGAATCCGGCTATCAAGTCACGGAAAGCCTGCAACTTGGTATGAGTACCTTTATTTACATTCAGGTTATACGTCAGCGGTTCGTTCAACACGCTCCATAGGCTGACATTGTTTTCTGATGCCGCAAGCATAATCTTACTAAGCGTGGTATTACCTATTCCGCGGGCTGGATAGTTAATAACTCTCTTCAGCGCCTCTTCATCATTAGGGTTGACAGCCAAGCGGAAGTAAGCTATCACGTCTTTTATCTCCTTACGCTGATAGAAAGACAAGCCGCCATATATACGATACGGGATGCTACGCTTACGGAAAGCCTCTTCGAACACACGGCTCTGGGCGTTGGTACGATATAAGATAGCGAAATCACTATAGGCATAATTATCGCGCACGTGCATCTTCACTACACGATTTGCTACTATTTCGGCTTCTTCTACATCGCTATACGCGCTCTGAACATCTATCTTATCACCGACTTCCTTTTCAGAGAATACGTTTTTCTGAATCTGCGAGCGGTTTTTCACTATCAAACTATTGGCGGCATTCACTATGGTCTGAGTAGAACGATAGTTGCGCTCCAGTTTAAACAGTCGCGCCTCCTTATATAGATTGGTAAAGCTTAGTATATTATCGATATTGGCTCCACGGAACGAATAGATACTCTGGGCATCATCGCCTACCACGCAGATATGGCGACTCTTTTCCGTGAGCAGTTGCACTATCATATGCTGGGCGTAGTTGGTATCTTGATACTCATCTACCAAGACAAAGCGGAAACGCTCTGCATACTTAGCGCATAATTCTGGTTTACCTTTTAATAATACATAGGTATAAACCAACAGGTCATCGAAATCCATTGCGTTGCTCTGTCGGCATCTATCCCAGTAACGTCTATAAATACGATGAATTTCCGAAAGTTTCGCTTCCTGGTCGGCTTTTCGAACCTCCGCTGATGAAGCGTAAGCATCGGGTGAAACCAGATGATTTTTAGCGTTGCTGATACGACTCTGCACCGCCGAAGGCTTATACGCCTTCTCATCGAGTTGCATTTCGTTTATGATGGTCTTTATCAAGCTTTTCGAGTCGGAAGCATCGTAAATAGTAAAGTCGGAAGTAAACCCCAAGACCTCAGCCTCAGCACGAAGAATTCTTGAAAAGACAGAATGAAAGGTACCCATCCACAAATAGCGTGCACGTTCATGTCCCACTTGCTTTGCGATACGTTCTTTCATCTCATTGGCAGCCTTGTTGGTAAAGGTCAAAGCCAAAATAGACCACGGCTCATAACCGTGGTCTAACAGATAAGCTATTTTATTAGTAAGGACTCTTGTTTTTCCCGAACCGGCTCCAGCTATCACCAATGAAGGGCCATCTATATACTCTACAGCAGCTCGCTGTTGCTCGTTCAGTCCGTCTAAATAATCCGTCATCTAAAAAATCAGTTTTTAAAGCTATGGATAGGAGCCGGAATACGTCCGCCGCGATTTACAAACGCTTCGCAACTGAATTTGTTTACAGGCATGATGGGGGCATATCCCAACAAACCGCCGAATTCTACCATATCGCCTATTTCCTTGCCAACAGCCGGAATGAGACGCACCGCTGTAGTCTTCTGATTTACCATACCGATGGCCGCTTCGTCGGCAATGATACCCGAGATGGTAGTAGCCGGAGTAGAACCCGGAATGGCAATCATGTCGAGACCTACCGAGCATACGCATGTCATGGCTTCCAGCTTCTCGATAGTCAGCGCACCTGCTACGGCAGCGTCTATCATACCTTGGTCTTCGCTAACCGGAATGAACGCTCCGCTCAGTCCGCCTACGTACGATGATGCCATAACACCACCCTTCTTCACTTGGTCGTTAAGCAGAGCCAATGCCGCAGTAGTGCCCGGAGCACCCGGATATTCCAGACCTATTTCCTGCAATATCTCGGCCACACTGTCGCCTACCGCCGGAGTAGGAGCCAAAGACAAGTCGATGATACCGAAAGGAACACCCAAACGATGCGATGCTTCCTGCGCTACCAACTGTCCCACGCGGGTAATCTTGAAAGCAGTGCGTTTAATCGTTTCGCACAGCACCTCGAAGTTCTTACCACGCACCTGTTCCAGAGCATACTTCACCACACCCGGTCCGCTTACGCCTACATTGATAATGGCATCAGCCTCTGATACTCCATGAAACGCTCCCGCCATAAACGGGTTATCATCGGGGGCATTACACAGCACCACCAGCTTAGCGCATCCCAACGAGCCACGCTCCTTGGTCATCTCCGCCGTTTCCTTCACGATATCACCCATCAAACGAACAGCATCCATATTGATACCGGTCTTGGTAGAACCCACATTGATAGAGCTGCAAATTCTTTCCGTACAAGCCAAAGCCTTCGGGATAGAACGGATAAGCAACTCGTCGCTGCGACTCATGCCTTTTGATACGATAGCCGAATATCCGCCGATAAAGTTCACACCCAGTTCCAGAGCCACCTTATCAAGTGTCTGCGCTATCTTAACGTAATCATCCGGAGTCTTACAAGCCGCTCCACCCACCAAAGCAATCGGAGTGATAGAGATACGCTTGTTGACGATAGGTATACCAAATTCTTTTGCTATCTCCTCACCTGTATTCACCAGGTCTTTCGCATAGCGAGTTATTTTATCATATATATTTTTACAGAGAACATCCAGATTTCCGTCGGCACAATCCAGCAGGTTGATACCCATTGTAATGGTGCGCACATCCAGATTCTCTTTTTCAATCATCTTGTTGGTTTCGAGAACCTCGTTTATATTTATCATAACGTATCGTATTCTTTACTGTAACATTCATCAGATGCGATGCATCTTGTCAAAGATTTCCTCACGCTGGCATTTTACCTGCACTCCCATAGCACTTCCCTCGGCTACCAACTCACTAACCACTTGTTCAAATGGTTTTGTCATCTTCGACATATCTACAATCATCATCATGTTGAAATACTCTTGTACGATAGTCTGCGAAATATCCAAAATGTTAATCTTGTTTTCGGCAAGATAGGTACAAACTCTTGCGATAATACCCATAGTATCCTTGCCTACTACGGTAATAATGGCTTTATTCATCTCGTTTAATTTTTAAAATAAGTTTTTTTGTATTAGTGGCAAAGATATATGATTTAAAACAAATGTCGCTTTTTTATTGACTGTTTTTTACAGACTGACAATGTAAGCTATGAAACATTACTTTATTTTCGATGCAACATTTCGGCATAAATTTCTATCTTTACGCACTCAAAACAACAGAAAACGAAATCAGGATGAAACATACATTATCTATCGCATTGGCATTGCTTCTCTCTATCTTGACAAGCAGCGCACAAAGCATGCGTAAGAATCAGGCTTACGAAGAATACATACACAAGTATAGAGGCATAGCAGTTGAAGAAATGAAGCTGTATCACATACCTGCCAGTATCACATTGGCGCAGGGGTTGCTTGAATCGGGAGCGGGTAAAGGAGAACTTGCACGGAAGTCGAACAACCATTTTGGTATAAAATGCGGCAGTGCATGGAGCGGGCCCAACGTTCGCCACGACGATGATGCACGCCAAGAATGTTTCCGCGCCTACAGACACGCCAAGGATTCATATAGAGATCACTCTAAGTTCTTACGCTCTGGAGCCAGATACGCTTTCTTATTCCAGCTATCGCCTACCGATTATAAAGGATGGGCGCGAGGTTTGAAGAAAGCCGGATATGCTACCGACCCTCAATATGCCAACCGACTGATAAACCTCATCGAGCTATACGACTTGCACAGGTACGACAAGAAGCACGGACTTAAATTTGCAGAGACATACCCCGATCCGCATCAGCCCTATCTTGCCAACGGACTGCTTTACATTGTAGCTCGCCCCGGAGATACGTTTAAAAACTTAGGCAAAGAATTGGGAATCAGCAGCCGAAAGTTGCGCAAGTACAACGAGCTGCCTAAAGACTATACATTTAGAGGCGGAGAGATTGTTTATCTGGAGAAGAAAAACCGCCGCGCTACCAAAGAACACATTTTATATGTGGTACGCGATGGCGATTCAATGTACAGCATTTCGCAGAAATTCGGAGTTCGTCTGGAAAGACTATATAAAATGAACGATATGAATCCGGATTCTCCGGCTCCGAAGGTAGGCGATTTCATACGATTGAGATAATAAAACATACAGCATAATAAAAGCCGACACATATATTAGATGCCGGCTTTTATTATGTCTGACTTTATGATTGCGTGTGCCACAACAACCGTTCTTGTCAATCAACGAGCCATTGAGAAACCCGCCATTGATGTATATTTTGTAAATGACGGGCAATTGTCGGTTCTTTAATTTTATATTGAATTCACGTTAAATTAATACGTTTCTATAGGTACAATTCTATCAGAAAAGTTTTGCCATATTGGAGCTGATTTATATTTCTCTAAACTTGTTTCAGGAACATATATTTTTTTAATATCATCATTGATGGAGTTATTTGCAATTGATGGAGGATTAATGGAGTTTAGCCTTATCTCCGACAAGTTACAGTATTTAGAAGTAACAGATTACCAATTATTTGTGGTTAATACGATAGAAAAGTGGATTGGGTTTTATTTGTAGGTTTAAGGAAAGTGAAGATTTTAAAGAGGCCTAAAGTCATGTGATGCAAAGATTATGGGTTGGTGAGGTGTAGGTCTTTATTTTTTCACGACAAATATAGTTTTGATGAATGTTGATGAGGTGGGGATAAACCACCCCATATAGTATACAGGTGAAGACATTCGCATGTTAGTAAAGAGCATGAAACAGGCCATTTTTGAACACAAAAATGCCTTGTATTTGAGAAAATAACACTCTTTTAGGCAACTTTATGTGGATATATTCTTCATCCCGGTTAAAAGCTGTAACTTTGCGGCAAACACAACAAATAATTGAAGTATGGCGGATTTAAATCGTGTCAAGACCGTATTAGCAGAAAGAGGTATTATGAGTAAATGGTTGGCAAAGATATTGCATAAGGACCCTGCCACAGTATCGAAGTGGTGCAACAACCACGCACAACCGGACTTGAAGACATTGGCACAAATAGCTGATGTTCTCAATGTGGATATACACGAGTTGATTTGCCATACCAAAGTGAAATGAACAGAATATGAGATATACTATCGAAGAGATACGTCAGATGCCAGAAGGGCAGACTTTCGACTGCAAGAGCATTCATATAGAACCGAAGGCTCTCGCCAACACTATTGTTGCTATGGCAAATGCCGATGGCGGCATGATAGCCGTAGGTATATCCGACAAGACTCGTCGTATCGAGGGTGTTAACCAAGACAAGGCTCATTTGAACGAGATACTTCGCACTCCGTTTGATTTCTGTGTACCAACCATTTCTGTTACGACAGAGTTCATGCCTTGCCAAGACAGCGAGGGTAATGACAACCACATACTGATAATCCATGTCCCGGCCAGTCCTCGCCTCCATGCCAACCAAGCCGATGAGGTGTTTTGGCGGGTGGGCGACAAGTCGCGTAAGCTACCCTTTGAGGAACGTCTGCAACTGATGTATGACAAGGGTGAACGATACTATGAGGACAGCCCTGCCAACGATGCCACTATCGAGGATATCGACATGGATGCCGTAAAAGCATATATGAAGCGCATTGGTTATGGCAAGTCTCCAATGGAATACCTGCAAGAGAACAAAGGATTCCTGACTTACAAGGGCAATGTACCACAAGTCAGCACTGCCTGCATCTTGCTCTTCGGCAAGCGTCCCCAGAACTTCTTCCCTCGTGCCCGTGTCCGTTTTATCAAGTACTATGGTACAGAAGAGAAAGTCGGCAGAGAGATGAACGTCATCAAGGATGTCACCTTCGAGGGGCGCATCCTCGACCAGATACAGAAAACCATCGACTACCTCGAAACGCAAGTGAAGGAACATTCCTATCTCGGTGAGGACGGACTCTTCAAGACCGACAGGGAATATCCTAAGTTCGTGATACAAGAGATGACGGTAAACTCGGTTTGCCACCGCGATTATAGCATCAAAGGAACGGAGATACAAATAAAGATGTTTGACAACCGACTTGTGTTCGAGACCCCTGGTAAGCTGCCAGGTATCGTCCGCACCGACAATATCCGCCACACCCATTTCTCCCGTAATCCCAAGATAGCCGAGTACCTGAAAGCCTACGACTATGTAAAGGAGTTCGGTGAAGGAGTTGACCGTATGTGCCGTGAGCTTTCTGCCATTGGCACGAAGGAACCCCAATATCATTTGGTCGCCTTTATAATGAAAGCTTCTGTGTGGGCTAATTTATTGGAGGAAGGGCAAGAAAATACTATATTCGACCAGAAGCGACCAGAAAGCGACCAGATAAGCGACCAGATAAGCGACCAGATAAAAATGATTTTAGAACTAATCAAGGAAAAACCACAAATAAGTAGAAGCGAAATTTCACACAAAATGGGACTTCATGAAAGTAGTGTAAAGCGTCGTCTGAAGATGATGGTTGATAAAGGTATTATTCAACGCATAGGTTCCGACAAAGGTGGTCATTGGCAAATTAAATAATTCTATCCTGATTATGAAATGTGAGTGCCTCAATAACCGTTCTTGCCAATCAGCGAGCCATTGAGAAACCCGCCATTGATGTATATTTTGTCAATGACTGGCAATTGTCAAATTTCTAATTTTATAGTATTTACTGAATGTCCCAAAACATCGTAATAAGCCGAACCGCATGAGCGATGCTGAGATGACAGATTGAAGAATCACATGGAAATATTATTCAAATCATATCTGATTATAGCATCAGAATCTGTTACTACATACATGAAACTTTGACTTTCATCCACGGTAAACATTCTTATATTATTCTCAAACTGGTAATTATATAATAAATCTCCATGCCAATTATAAATTCTTAAAGAACAGTTTTTATTAGACATTGGATCGTCCTCTTTTAATACACTTAATCCGCCTGCATAAAGTCCAAATATATAATCATTCGTACATTTCCCCATCTTGTAGTACAAACAACGTAAATTAATGTCTCTTACTTTATTTGGATCTATAGATTTGCCACTTGGTATAACCTGTACAACTTTACCTGATTTTAAATCGGCTATGGAAACCATATCGAAGAACCTATAGAATAATGCAACCTTTGAACGATCTGGCTTTAATGACCTGTAAGACTCCTTCAAGAAAGAATCCATAAAAGGGAAATTCTCATATTTCAACTGTCGAGTTACAACATCCTTTTCAGAATTATAAAATTCCCAAAAAAAATTGTTATCATTCTTGACTCCGGAACGTAAAGGGTCTTTAGTCATCATAAGATTTACTGAATCCAAGACATATACGCTATGCGAAGCCCAAAAAAGATCTTTACCCAAAATGGTTTCAAACTTATATTGTTTATCAAATACTGCCCGACCGGATTCTATGGACTGTTTTATGTTAAGAATACCTAGGTAATTAGGATAAGATTGTATGATGAGCTTAGAGTTTCCAAACTCTGTATACGATTGTGCTATCAATCCAAAAGCCATAACCTCATTAGGTCCACTTCCTTTTTTAAGAAAACTTCCCAGATGTTTTAATGACAATGTGCTATATGCTTGTATAATATTCTCATCATGATGTTGAGAAACCAGTAAGAATGTATCTACGACTTGAATATCTGTAGGATAAATTAAATCGATAGGCAGTTCCTTCTTTTCAAGGGAAATTGTTATACAAGAATCAGGGATGTGTTTCTGAACTATATTAGAATATGTTTTTTCAACTTTCACACATGAACTAGTCAAAAAGGATATGGCTAAAAATAACAATACAATTTTCATATGTCTTTAAATAAAATGCTTAATAGAATATAAAAATAACTTGCGCATTCTGAATCATTTCAAATACCAAGTTATGAATCCATTTCTCTTTGAATCATAAGAATTGTCTAATACTCGCGTATACATTGTAAACATTCGTTAAGAAGCGAGTTCTGACAATTCAATTTCTTGTTGTGATGCATACACGCTATAACCTGCCATGCAGATGAACGCTGCAACAAAAGCAACTTTAAACATGTTCTTCATTGTTCTATTCTTTTTAGTTGTTCTGAAAATTTAATTCTTTCTTTAAGAAGTAACAAATCATAGATTTGTAATACTTCAAAACTATGATATTTAGAATGAAAATATCATAGTGGAAGTTCATACTTATATAAAGCATTTATTTCCCCCAAAGATGAACAAATTAGAAATTCATCATTAGGAGAAACATCAAATGTGAATATCTTTCTGTCCAATTTTAATTCCATTATAGGATTTCCATCCCAGTCCCACACATGAATAATATTAGAAAAATCATTAAGTCCAAGACTTAGTGATTTAGTCTTTTGCCCAATATACAATGCGTAAATGAAATGATTAGTTGATTTTATCATTCTATAATTTTGCATCATTTCATTCACTTCATCCAATGTTGGGCTTTGTTTTATCAAAGCATAAGGAAAACGTTGATTATTATCTAATCGAATGTCTTTTTTTAATTCCCCAGTATTTGAATATATACGTAATATAGGAAATTTATCATATACGCTGGCAAAAGCTGTTCCATCAGGTTTCACCGTGTTCGCTTTGGCGAAAAGTTGAATTTTATCTTCGTCAGCAATTTTAATATTTCTACTTACAATGGGATAATCATCACCAAAATCATCTGTTTTTTGTGTTTGAGGATCATAAGAAACAAATTCTTTATTAGTTGCGATGTCCGCTCTTACTCCTATAATGTGATTGTTGAGCATAAATACATGATACATGTCTGTTAGGCTTGTATCAAACTTAATATTTTTAACAGTACTAATAGTATCAATTAGCGGATTATATTTTAAGATTTTGA